>Ga0209641_10000169_pt1 | contig 53856 bp, 81 predicted proteins | sample RifCSP16_1_FD_184022 | JGI IMG/M metagenome (GOLD analysis project Ga0209641, IMG submission 184022) | Soil microbial communities from Rifle, Colorado - Rifle CSP2_sed 16_1 (SPAdes) (version 2) | ecosystem: Environmental > Terrestrial > Deep subsurface > Rock core/Sediment | place: Rifle... | reverse complement strand
CCGGACACCGCCAGGTTTTTTTCGTAGCGTTATATGACACGCCGCGACGCTGTAGAAAAGTGCGGAGCTGTGAGGTTTCGCGGGTGAAGTCGGACATTATACCTCACGCGCGGCGATCATGGCATCTGCATATCTATATTTTGCTTCTGAAGCACTTAATGAAGTCATCCTCTGATATGGCCAATAATCTTTCTCTCGCGCATGCGCCGCGAAATAATCGCGGAGAGACATGCCGGAAAACTCTCGGGGTTCTGCCCAACGTCCCTCATAATAATTCTCAACATACGGAAACGCTTGTCCACCGTCGTTTTTCATATTACTTCCCCCTCGTTAAAAATATGTGTTGTATATGTCTGGATGTAAAATTGCCAATGCCCTGCTTTTTATTTTCATTATTTTTCCATCCTATTTCAAAAATTGAGCCAACATGTGCGCCTGTACCCCATAATACATATCTTTTGACACCAGCCCGCGGATGACCATAACCCCGCAACCAACGCCAAACGTGCCTGCAAACATGCGGGTATAATGCAGACCGCCGCCATATAAAAATTCCATTGTCTTAATCGACTGGTTGTAACCCACCAGCGCGTAGAAGTCTATGCCAATAATATGCTTTTTAAAGGTTATCGGTGCCGCGCTGCATTTTATCGGCCAGTCCTGATCCGTGAATTTTAAATTGTCATAGGCATGTATATGGAGCGTATCCCGTACTGCGTTTAAAGTGGGCTCGATGATTATAAATCCTCCATAAGGCACCAGGTTTTTATCGGTATAAATTATTTGCGAAGTTTTTTCACGGTTGACCGGATACTCGCCATGTATGGGCGTGCCGGGTTCGCCGATGTCGGGCTTTGCTGGCGTGGTCAGAAATTGCCAGTATACTAACATGCCGCCGCCGATACCGAGGGCGAGGGCGATTGCACAGGCGATGATGTAGTTTTTCATGCAGTAGCCTCCTTTGTTGATGGAAAATAATATTCGCGTGCCCGTTCCACCGTTCGACCATTTTTATAAGGTTGTGTGAAAAATTTACTGGCATAACGCCGTTTTTTCTTGGCCTGTTCGCGTCGGGCTTTTCGGTTTAATTTTATCCGCATTACACCCTCCACATAATTTTTATTGCTTTCTCGATTATCCCGCGCGGCCGCTGGTCATAATGCACCTCGTCCCACCAGTGGGATTTGCCGTACTGCTTCCATTCAGCTTCAAGGATTGCGTATATGTCCAGAAATTGAACGCCGAGCTTTTGACACTGGGCTTTAAGGATGATATTCCCACATTTAAAGAAGTCGTTCAACCTCAGCGCCATTATTTTTCGGATAATACTGCCCTCGCCGTCATATTTTTTGACATCGCTGTATCTGAGATCAGGTTTTACAAACGGTAGGCTGGCGATAACGATGTCTTTTCCGGGTAATATCGACAGCAACAGCGTTATAAGGTAATGCATCTGCTCCTGGAATACTGACAAATTCATATCTAATGATTTCAGTGGATACCACGTCCAAAGATTGCCGCCGGTCTGTAAATATGCCTCGGTAATAGGTGTGCGTGCATGTCGTTCCCTGATGCGGTTGAATTCGTCGATTGAATCCTGTGGTATTTTACCGGGCCAAGCCGTGAGCGTTGCCTCCATATCAACGCGATCGGGGCAGATGGGAAAGGCGTTGGAGTCGCCGTCGATAATTTTTGTTCCCGGTCGCCAGAGGTAATGTTCGGCCCATAGTGCGGGGTCGATGCGGGGATCGTGGGAGTAGAAATATTTATTAAGAAACATTTATATGACCTCCATTAAATAATTTTCCCTGCTCTCGTAAATGTTTGATTCGTTTTTCGGCGATCTCTATATATTTAGAATTTAATTCAATGCCTCTAAAATTACGGTCGTTTTCAAGGCACACTTGCGCCGTCGTTCCGGCTCCCATAAATGGATCGAGTACAATCCCACCCTCGGGACATCCGGCGAGAATACAAGGTCTTATCAGCTCGAGCGGAAAGGTGGCGAAATGGGCATCTTTGAATGGTTGAGTGGCGACGGTCCAGACTGTGCGTTTGTTGCGGCCAGCAGGATTATAAAGGCGCACCGTTTCATGTGATCCCCGTTTACAATCAACCGACCAGTTGTTTTTTTCCGGTTCACCTTTCCCGCGTTCTGGTTCAGCGTGTTGTTCTCGTATTGCATCATTATTATAATAATATTTTTGCGACTTGCTCATTAAAAATATATATTCATGCGCCTTTGTCGGACGGTCGGTAACCGATTCAGGCATGGGATTCGGTTTATGCCATATAATGTCGGAGCGCAGATACCAACCATCGGCGCGGAGGGCAAAGGCGACGAGCCACGGGACGCCGACGAGGTCTTTAATTTTTAAATTATTACATATATTTTTATTCGTCTTATGATTATTTCGGGATTGTTTTGGCCATCGGCTTGGATCTCGGCAGCCAGGAGTAACATTATTATAACTATCCCCCAAATTTAACCACAACGTCCCGTCATCACGTAATACCCGCCGCACTTCTCTGAATATCTCGACCATTTTACTGACATATTCTTCTGGTATTTTTTCAATGCCGAGTTGACCCTCGATGCCATAATCCCTCAAACACCAATAAGGCGGTGAAGTCACGCAACAATTAACCGATTCGTCTGGCATGGTTTTTAAAACGGTGAGTGCGTCACCGTGGTGTATTTTATTTATTTCCATTACGCCGGTGCCATCGGGCCGCCGGACCCGCCGTTGTGATTTTTAAAAATATTATAGAGCGTTATGAGTGCGATGACCAGACCTATTAAAGATGTTACTAAAATATCACTTACCTTTTTTTCTTGTATCACCTTATATAATATCAGTGAATATATAAGCATTAAAAACATAGTTACCCAGAAATATATGGGCTGCCAATTTTCTTTTGATTTCAGAAATGATTTAAGCCATTCTTTCATTTTTTCTTTTCTATCATTTCCAATATAATTGTTTTATTATCACGATCTGCGCCCCATACTTCTGTGATAATATAACTTTTGTTTCGTTTTTGGTTCACAATTTCAAAAGTATATTCAACGAAATTATTTAAAGGATTCAAAATTGTCATCATCAATTCGTTTGCTTTTAGCATTTTTCGCCTAACCTTTTTTTTAACATCGCCCGTTTCTGGATAAATCGCGGGGGCGGATTTACAATCTGGGCATGACATATCTATCCCTGAATAATTGTGCTTACCGCATGTATAAATGATCATCCTATACTCCCGCTGTTAGTGTCTATTAATATGATCCATTCTTGATTTTGTTTTTAATCATTTCAGTAGTGTAGCCAAATTCAATATCGTCAACGATGGCTCTCAATATATACCCAACCACGTCAGGGGAGGGAGCTATATTGTAATCGATTATTATCTTGCCGTTTTCTATTCTAAATCCCATTCTACCCTCCCGCCATAAATATATCAATCATATGCCACCAAGATTCTGAACATTGATCTTCCCAGCACGTTTGACAACCTCCAATAATTATTTCCGTACCAATTTTCAATGGCCAGTTGTCGTCATTTTCTGTTTTACATTGCGGGCAAATGTTCATGTTTTCCTCCATCGCTTTTTTTGCTCGTCCGTACAACGTGATGAAACATATCCTTTATTGTTTCTGCGTATTTAATTTCATGGAAATATTCTATCGCATACCGATTATTGCTGTTTCAGCAGTCATTTTTTTCATTTATCACAACCGTATCAATAAAAATATTATATCATTGTTATTAGTCAAAAAATATTGAATCAATAATGATTGTTTAATTTTATTTTTTAATTTCTTAATATTTACCAAAATTGTATTATTTTACCTTGTTGAATTTTAAATAATAATGTTTTAGATCGTGGTTTTATTTTCATTTTTTGACAAAATTCTAACTCAGTTAATTTATTCAAACTTTTACTCAAATGACAATCTATGCACCATTGCTCAATATTTTTTGGATCATTTATAAAATCTGAATATAGATCACGGTATTTTACTTTTTGCGACATCAAATGATGATCGTGTAATTTATTAAATGCCTTATGACAATTTTTACAAATTTTCATTTTATATCAATTTATCTTTTAATTTTTCTATTATTTTTTCCATATACCACAAATAAAATAAATTAAAATCTTCGTAACTATGATTATCTTTTTCCCATATTCTATAAATAATAGCCCTCATTCGTTGAGATGGAGTTTTTTTATTATCAGTTTTTAATTCTGGTAACTCTTTTAAATCATCAATTTCTATAGTTCTAATGGAAAACGTAAGCCAACCTAAATTATCTCTCCATTCAAATAATCGTTTCAATTCCTCGGCTGAAATATTTTCTTGACTATCAAAAATCAATCTTATCGATTTATTTCTTTTAGTCTCAGCTTTAATCATTTCCGCCGGTATCTGAAAAATTTTTGAGTCCATAATTATATTTCTATCTCTTCCATCGTCTTTTTTGCTCGTCCGTACACCTGGATGAGGCATATCTAATTGCTATATTAGGACATTTATTTCCCCAGCGATTGAATTGCTCGTCCGTACAACGGGATGAGGCATATATAATTGCTATATTAGGATATTCATTTCCCCAGCGATTGAATTGATCGTCCGTACAATGGGATAAGGCGTATGCAATTGCTGCCGACGGACATCTATTTCCAAAGCGCTCGAATTGATCGTCCGTTACAATCAATCCTATTTTGCTAACAGCCCAGATGCCCCACTTAGCGGGCAGATTCTTAAGCGTCACATTTTCAAGACCGATCTCTTCGATCCATGCAATCGCTTCACCGCACGCGCCGTGTTTGATGGCAGAATTAAATAATTCCCGCTTCTCTTCTATGTTCATTTTTTCCTCCATCGCTTTTTTTGCATACGTTATGCATCACAATTGCGATGCCAATTATAATCATACAGATGATAAATGCCATTCTTTGAGTGTCATATCACCTCGATTTCCACGTCATCACCATGCAACAGGGCCGCAGATATAATCGGGTAGATACGGCGATAGGCGACCTCGGAGCTGGTGATTTTATCGGGATTTTCTGGGTTGTAAAGTGCTCCCACCAGGATACATCCCAGCGTATCCGCGGCAGTGTTGCCGCAATGGATCAGCACATATTCAAAGCCCGGTATGTCGCGAATCCACAGTGTGCCATGATGAAATTCCTCGCCAAAGCGCTTTTTATATGCCTCGTGAATCGTCCCGGTAGTGCGTAGTATAACTTTATACCGGCCAGCAGGAATAGCAGTCTCGCCATATATTTTTTCTTCTCCCGGAGCCCTGACGGTATCTTCCAGGGAATAGCAGAAATATTCGTCATCAATATAAAACTTTCCTATGGTAGATTTTTTGCGGAGATTATCTCGATTGACTTTTATCAGCATTTACAGACCTCCTCGAATTTATTTTATATAAAAATGCGATGATACCAATTGCCAGAACAACATAAAACAAAATTATTGTAATGACAATACCAATTTTAACAAAAATATCAATTATTAAGTCTTCCATATCTTCATTCCCTCATAACCTTTCCCGCCCAGACGAGAAAATTCATTTCGACGATCATCTGAATTTTCCACTCGCCGCGCTGGCATGTGGGGAAGCCGACTCCGAGCGGGGAAAAATCCATGTATTTTATATAATTCCCGATCGTGGTTTCTACAATTCCGATATGGGCCACGCCGTTGTTTGGCCGAAAAATTATTATATCGCCCGTTTGCGGTTGACCGTTTATTTTTACATACTCGAATTGTCCGAGTGCTTGAAATTTTGATACCAGTATCGGAATTGTAGCAACGTCGATATTCGCACCTTGCGCTTTCATAAATAACAGCCATGCCCTGAGACAGTCGGCTTGATTCATTAAAAGGTCACCACCGGAAACATAAGCATGATTTTTCAGGAATTCCAGCCATTTAATATGCAGCTCATACGGTTTTAAATTGCGGTATTTATTCCAGGTTCGGCGCAACTGCGATATTTTATTTGTATACGAATATTGAGGCGACATATAGTCGTCGATAATAAAAGTTCGGCGTCCCACGAATATTCCGATGGGGAAAATAATTATTATTATAATTATGAGAAAAATAATTAAATATTTTCCGCGAAAATTAAATAAATAATTATTTATTTTAGAAATTAAATATTTAATTTTCTCATAATTATTTAATTCTGAAAAAATAATTATATTATTATCGGTAATATTATCGGTTTTCCGGGGGCGTCCAGGGCCGCGCTTTTCTTCGATTTCATGCATTCCATAGCACCTGGATACAGAATTTTGCGATCTGAATGCTAAATATCGTGCAGAAATCATCATTCATTTCTAGAATTTGCATGTTTATAAATGAAAATTGATTTCCAGAGTACCAACCGAAACAACATGATAATTTTTTTATTTCAAAACGAACATTCGGTGTCATAGTGTTCTCCTGTATTTATTTATAATACCATACCCGGTCATCCTCCGGGCGGATTCTTTCACTAAAGGATTGGCTATATTATGATTTATAGCAGGTCCCCTTCCTTCGCTGTCGTGGGTGCTGCTGGATCAGATTTCGCCTGTAATTTTTCCTTTGCGGCTTCGGCTGACACTCCCTTCTCGATTTTAAATTCAGCCTCATAGAAGTCGTCTGCGCCGATGGCATTATCGAGTTCGTCGCTGATCCTTACGTTTCTGAGCAACGCCTTGGTGACGGTCTTGAGCGCCATGCCGATAAATGATTTATTCCATGCCGATTTTTCAGGCGCGGCTTTATACATGGCCGAATATTTGTTTCGGATTTCCTCGACCTCGGAAAGTGTCATCCATTTGACGTGCGTATATCCACCCTTTAACCGCAGGGCCGCATAAAAGCCGACGAGTTCGCCGCGATCATCCAAGGCCGGGATGTGCTGATATAGGTCTCCGTTTCCGGTTTTTGATATCTGAAAAACGTCGTTTTTTTTCACATAATCCGCGGTGACAAATTCAACTTTCCCGGACTCAAGGGCAATGTCCGTCATTCCGTTTTTCATAACCTGATATTTAACCTTGCCGCCGTACGCGATAAGCGCGGCTTTTCCTTCCTGTGGATTAAGCGACAGGCCGGTAGTCGCCGCATATCGTAGGGCCGAGAATAGGGACGCCTTGCCCGCATCGGTTTTGAGACAATCCGTGAGATCGATATTATCCGCAATTGCGATCATCGCTGATTTTAGAAACGACGATGCATCATATTTACGCATTGCGTAATTCTCAAGCGACTTCCCGAATTTTTGCAAAAAGTCCCCGGCGAGCTGGTCCACCGTGGCGACCTGATTTTTTTGTTCTGCCATAACAATTCTCCTTATCTTTATTTATTAAAACGGGATATCCCCATCATTCGGAGGCGGTACACCATCGCTAGTTGCCTCGGCTTTCTTTTTCGCCATATTCCAGACTATATTATAGTCTGGTGAATTTTCAGATTTCTTTTCATCGACCGCGAATATTGCAAATCTCAATTCTCCACCGGGAATGAAGGGTGATTGTATAACGCAGGAAAGATATTTTTTTCCTGCTTGTGATTCTTTTTTCCATGCCGAACCTAGTGTCATAATGTTTCTCCTTAGTAAATTATAAAGCCTTTTGCTTTTAGATAGTCACAAAAGAATCCGAATTTAGCATATCCACGACGCCCTGCGAAAAAATTCGTATGTGTCCATTCTTCGTATACTTGGTCAAGCGTTATTATTTTCATGCGGCCTCGTGCTTCATTCGCGATTTTTTACCATATAATGTGCGTTCCCGACATCCCTTTTTTATATTTTCTTTTTCCCATAAGGGTTGCAGATTTGTATAATGAAAACATTTCTTTTGATGTTCTGGATCTTCGAGATTAAACGAAACACATGGCATTTTATGGTCCACGTGCCAACCACCTCGACCATAATTGTTTCTTGTCATGCCAGCCTGGAATTGACTTTCAAGATGTGACCATAATGCTTCCGGCGTGCATCCCAAAAGTTCCAATGTGCTGGCAGATTTAATATCTTGTCTTAATAATAAATTTATTTTATGCCGTTGTGAATGTATAATTTTAAAAATAATATCGTTTTTTCTTCTTGTTCTCATGTATTTTCGTGCTTTAATTTGCTTTTTTTCTTTGGTTTCAATCCTCCGATCATAATCTATTTTATGACATTTTCTAGAACAAAATGATTGGTTTGGATGATTTAGTGATGTTATGAAAATATCTCCGCATAATTTGCAAAAATCATAATAGACTGGTCGTAATAATTTTTTTATCCTTCTTGAGTTTTTTATATATGCGATTCTTTTTGCATTTTTGTTTCTTATCTCTCGTTCATATCTTTTTCTATAGGCTCGCATTTTGTCGCTTTTTTGATATTCTTTTTGTTGCTTTTTATATTTTTCTAATTTTTTATACTGCTTTTGATATTCCTTTCTCGTCGGTTTTGCATCATGTTGTTTTTGTATTGATTTCCAATGATCCGAATTTTTATAACAAGACTGACTGCAAAACATTTGCCGGGGGTGAAATTTGTCTGGAAAATACTCACTATGGCATATCGGGCAAATCATTATCTAAATACCTTCCCATCATATTGAAATAACTTCTTGCCGTCCCTCGATCTTAACACCCATTTTTTTTCTGAATCTTCATCCATTGTTTTATCAGCGTTCCTCATTCGTTTCAATATTTCAACTCTTATTTGTTCCTTCCGTTTATAAAGTGGACCGCTGGTTCCGATTTCAGATGTAATATTTTTATATTCAGCGGCAAACCTTTCAATTTCTTCATCTCCAATTATGGTGCCAGCCGCGACCGGACACAGTGCCTTGATGTCATCATATGTTTTCGGCTCAGGCGGTATTCCGGTCAATACATGATTTTCCCAAAAGTCGCGGTAATGGATGAGCATGAGGGCATGTAGCTCTGTGTTGACGCGGATGTGGTACCGGTGGAAATAGCCCATTTCGTCGAGAACTTTAGCCCATGATAATATTTTGTTTCCGGTCATGGTGTTTTCTGGACATCCCGGTATAATTCCCACATCCTCCCACTCCTCCACACGCCGGGGGAAAACCAGCACCGACAGAATGACTTCTTCCGCGCCAGTGCAGATCATCTGATGCTGGCATTGTATTTGATATTCCATAGGCACCTGGTCTGTGCCGGGTTCGCCGAAATGATCGCGGAAATAAAATGCGGAGGTTGTTTTCCCTTCGTGCAAAATTTTTTCCCAGGGATCACGTTCACCCTGTTCGTATTGCCCATCTTGATGACAGGTTATATATTCTAAATTTGCATGAGATAATTTTTCACGGTTTATAATTTTATTATTTTGTTTCATCTCCGCCAACTCTGTCACCGCATACTCAAACGACCTCCCCCATCGGAGCGCGGCGTTGTCCTCAAATACCGGCAACTCGTAATTATGTTCGGCACAAAATCCGGGTTGACGGGATTCCATGATATTGAGCCAGACATGCACCGGAGTTTGCCAGTCGGATAGGCCGAGGATTGCGGCACCGCGAGAGGCGCTGATATTTATCGGTAATGGCATATTATTTCATCCTTTTCATCGGTTTCGGATCCCCCAGGTCGCGCCTCATGCCCCTGTTTTTACCGTCCTGCGCCCGGCAGACGATGAGGCCGTCGATCCAGTTTATGGGCAGGATACGAGTTATTTGCTTTGTATAGTGATGGTCACCGCCTGTTTTATTCCACCATTTTATGCGGCGACCGTTTTTATCTTTATGGTGTGCGTACTTTGTATGTAGCATAAAGCATTCGGTTTGAAAACTGTTTTGACCTTTCCAGTGTTTAGGCCATATCGTATTTTTATTACGCTGTGATCGGGCGACGTTGATGCAGTCTTCCCGTGCTGCGGCAACATAACGTGCGATAACGTCCGGGCCCGCATACATGTCGTCGTCATCTATAAATATGTACCATCCCGGACCGGCGGGTATTGCATTTAAAAGGGAGTTGTTGTATAAATTATACGGAGCTGTGCCGGCATGCCGTGGGTGGCGTTTTCCCCTAACGATGATATTGCCCTTGACGTAGGTGTCGCGCTCGTCGTCGGTATGGACGATCGTAATAATATTTTTATACGTCTGCGCCTCGATCGATCGCATGAGCTGTGCGAAAAACTTTTGGCGGCCGCTGGTACGGATCAGGATGTAGACGGGGAGCATGTTATATCACCGCATTCGCAGGATATTTTGTCGCAAACGGCCTGTATTCATCGGGTGAAATTTTTCCACAATTTTTACACTTCATTTTTGGAATTACGTTCCTATGGAAATTATCATCATCATAACCGGTGCCAGTTAGTTCATGGCAACAATGTTCGCATTCATAGATTGCATAAAAATCACGACGCGCGTCTGTTCGGTAATTTTTTTAATTTTCATAACTTCACCTCAATTATTATCGCTTTCTGCCAGCCCTTGCGTACTACTGGCATGTCGAGAACGTCTCTTACGCGCGCTCCATGCACCCACGTGGGCACCGATTTTATGAGCTCGTCGAATGTTATACTCACCGGGTCCATCGCATTGTTTTTTTTACTCACTGCGCCGGTGTGCTCATGTTTTTTAGACCATTCCAGAATCAATAGGCCTCCTGGCCTGAGCTGTTCCGCCCATACCTCCAGTGTCGCCGCGGGGTCGTAGGCGTGGTCGAAGGAGTTGGAATAGATGAAGTCGAATTTACCGAGCCATACCGGAAGCGAGTAGTTGAAGTCCCATTTGTATATATAATTGTGATCTGATTTCCCGATTTCAGTGCCATAGACGGGACATTTCATGTAATCAAAAAACCATTTTACTTCGGCACCGCAACGCACGCCGTGACACATCCCGCGTTCAGGTACAATTTTCTTCATGATATATATTGACAAAAACTTAATATTCTCCTCGCTCGCCCACACTTTATCTTTTTTCTTTTTAAACCCATCACGCTGGGCGGCGACGTATTCGGCGTAGTTTTTATACTGATGGAGTTTCATTTGTATATCCGTTCAATTATTTTTAGAATTATGTTTTGTGCATCCTTGATTCGATGTATGAATAAACAAAATTTGATTCTTATTTTTTGCCAGCGGGTAAACGCAATCCCTGGACGAGCCAGCATCCGCATTGCTTCAAATGAGGTTAGAAGTGAATTTTCTATTTCGCGTTGAAATGATTGATATGCGGTTTCGGTTAAATTCATGGCTTCAACACCGGTCCTATCGGCATAGTTCTGACGCTTGCTAAGTCATAATAAAATTCTAAAAATTTATTGGCCCAGCCACTTTTACCTGATTTTTCGACCTCACCCTCCATGTCGTTTTCTATCCTGTCGATGAGTTCTGTAACAAATATCATTTCGTCGGTGTCTAGGGGGTAGATATAATCTCTCATATTTTCGCCCACCACGTAGAATCAAAATCTTTTTCAACATGCGCTCCAAAAATTTCGGTCACGGCTCTGAAAACTCCTTTTCTACGCGGGAAATCATGTCCGCCTATCCATCCGCCCTTTCTGACTTTCGGTAAATACGCCTTAATATCGGCGAGACAACCTTGATACGAGTGTGCCCCATCGATAAAAATTAAGTCCAGTGATGCGTCTTTTATCTTGGCAGCGGCTGCAATGCTGTCCATTTTAAAGATGTGCACACGTTTTGGAAACGGTGCAATGCGATGCAAATTTTCGTGATATGCTTTGTCAAACGTTACCTGGCTATATCTCGACATCCGCGCCTCGGTTTCAACGAGTTGTTCATCGGGCGTGTACACCGTCCAGCGATCGACCTGAATTATTTTACTTAACGGCCGCTGTTTCAAAATTTGCTCCGAGAAATGGCCGCACCAGACTCCCACCTCCGCTAGTCTGACTTTCTTATTTCTCGGCAGCCGTTTAAGCGCGGCGTCCCAGCGGTATTTTTTAGTTTTCATAATTCCGGTTTCTCCTTAATATTTAATTCCCGCATCCCGGCTTCGGCACCGTAACATAGCCGTGAATCAATACATATTTTATTGTGTATCTGTTTCCCATGCTGGTGCGCTGCAAGTATGACGCGATAATCTTTGTCTTTAACCGATTTCATGGCCCATTGCGCAATAGTACGCCGTGTTATCATGCCTGCAAGTTTATGGGACTGGGCAACTGACTTGCGCCATAGGTCGCGGTAATACTGCTCGTAATCGTGGCAACCATAGACAACGGAGCCCACGCTGGTTTTATAGCCTTTTCGCTCCATCATTTTTCTGACGTGCGATTCCGGTTTCGTTTTGTCGTCCTCAACAAAACGTAGAGCTTGCCGTAATAGCGATGTTCGGTATATATGCACCCCGGCCCGGCGCCGGCGCATCATGATTTTGTCGTCGGTTTTACCGTCGAGGCAGAAAATATTTTTCTTTGATTTATTAAGACGATATATGCCGCGCGCCAGGGTGCCAGAGTATAACAGCACATCGGCGTCAACGACGGGTATCCATTCCTGTCCGAGCTCCAGGGCTAATTTATACGTCTGCCTTATGGACTCACCAAACGGACAGGCGTGGATGACGTGGACCTCGCCCTGCTTAGCCGCGAGTTTAATACATCGTTGTTCGGTGCGCTCACCGCAGGCGCGGATGATGATGTGCATTATTATAATATCCTATTCATATAATTGCGGCCCGGAATTTCACCGGACGGGATAACAAATTAAGAAAGCCTGTTATTGATAACCCGATACGCCAAAACCTCAGCCTTGATCGAATTGACAGTTGCTTGAATATCGCGGCTGAGGATTTTCTCAGCATCAATATTCAGTGTGTCTGTTTTGTTTTTTTCAATTGCATCGTTCACACGCTTCACCGCCTTCATGCCAATGACTGTTATTTCAGGCAAACTTTGAGAACTTAATTTCATGGTTTCGATCGTGTTCATTTTGTACTCCTTTAATTTTTTTAAGTGCTTTTTTAAATTTTGTGTTTGTAACGCATAATTCAACGATTGGCTTTATTTCTTGTTGACATGTTTTTTTATTAAATCGAATTCCATTTATTATGGCAATGTTTTCCCTTGCCTCTTCTCTGAGTCTTTCGCGATTTTCATAATAATATTTTGTGCGCAATTCTTTTTGTGATTCATAATTCTCGTAGTAATAATTTTTATGATACAATAGCACTTTGGCTCTATTTGCGAAATTGTATTTTTGTCGGTACGCCTGAACTTTCTCAAAATTATTTTTTATATAATTTCTATTTCTCATGAGAATTTTTTCTTTATTATTATTCCTATATCTTCTATCTTTTTCTGCTCTCCTTTTTCTGAATGCTTCATCATTTCGATAATGATTTCTATAATAAGTTCTCCTATGTTCTATGTGTAGTTTTCTCCAATTTTCAGTCGATTTATGTTTGCAATCTGTGCATTGCGAATCAAGACCATCGGCATATTTTGAATTATGCGAAAACATAGATAGCAGTTTAATCTGCTTACATTTTGTGCAAACTTTATGAAGTTGATCAACATAATGCTTGTCTGCGTTTACTTTTAAGTTTCTTAATTTTCGCTTTGCTGCATAAATTCTTTGTCTCTCAAGGCACTTCTCGTGATGCTTTTCTCTGTATCTTTTTTGCCATGTATTTCGTTGTTCAAAACTATATTTTTTGTGGGGATGTTCTTTCTGGTATTGTTTTTGGCATTCCTTACAACACCAGTGATGTTTATTTCCATCTTTATAAAACTGATTCAGCGGCTTTATTTCACCGCACTTATTGCATTTTTTACTATCCACGGCACTCGCCCGCATATACCTTATCCAACTCCACCACCTTCTTCCCATCCTCATCAATGCACTGCGTCCTCGGCTTATCTTTTTATCGCCCGTATCAATTGTTGTACAAAGTCTCTTGCGTCAGATTCATTTATTGCTATAGTCACCGAATCAATCTGATCGCCATTTAAATATATACGTATTATATATTCAGGGTCTTCGTCTGTTTCTTCATGTGTTGTTTTTACAACAACGATTCGTAGTGAATGATTATAAAAATTAGCCTCAAATCTAATTTCATTCGCCATTTTTCATCTGCCATAGTGCAAGTTTTTGCCGGGCACTCTCTAAATTCACCGCGACGCAGAGAAATAATTTACCGGCATTATTGCGATAATCAAATGCGATATACTCTTTTTCAGTTATTTCTGAAAAAAAAGTCTCGTGTTGGCTCTCGCCAGGTTTTAGATTTTTTGGATCTAACATATCACCTCGCATAACAATTCGTTAATTTTGGATCATCATAATCGATACACTGCATATCAATATCATCGCAATTATAATCATCGCTGAAAAATCCTCCATATTCTGAAGAACATTTTTGCAAAATATTACCGTTACAATGATATTCCCCAGTATTGCAATGACTGTTATTATATAGTTCTTGTAGTAATATCATTTTGCGGTTGTGATCATTGTTAATATAATTTTCATAATCGCAACTGGATAGGAGCAATAATATAAGGAATATTTTTTTCATATCAGTTGTTCGCTTTCATTATAATTTCGCACCATTCCGGAGTTGTTTCTCGATATTCTGAAACACGACTATTATATTTTCCGCAGAATATCTCTCCAGGGAAAAATAATGTCGAGCATTGCGGGCAGTCGGAACAAGTGGTTATTTTCATATTATTATTTAACCAGTTTATCGTAACACGTTCGGCACATTTTATCCGTGCCATATCCCCATAAATTATTAAAATATCATCGCTGCGTTTTTCTTCCACAATTCCTTTATCTTTTTAAATCCAGAGCGCTCGTCTGCCTCTAACATTTCAACAAGGAAGAATGGTATTACTTTATATTTAGAAATTTTCAGTTTCTTGATCTTGCCTGTTGCCTCGGTATAACGACGGTGTATATCATCGGTAATAGGCTGCAGGGTGATTTCTTTTTTCATATATTCCTCAATTTTATATGATTTCTTTTATGGACAATCCGGTGGCTTTTTCGATAACTTGTTGTATCTTACATAAGATACAATTATCTGGGTTTTCATCGCAAATCGGATCATCTTGAAAATATATTTTCATATTGCTCTCGCATCTGGGTAATCGTTACCCTTCGATTTTCGATTATCGATATATGATATATAACTATTGTTGTAAAATTTGTCAAGAAAATTTTTAAATAAATTGATATTTTTTTTGAATTTTTACTTGAAAAATATCGATAGTTATATATGTTGTATTAAAACATAAAAAATGTCATATTTTATATCTTTATGGGGGTTACCATAATGGAACCAAAAGAAAGGTTGAAAGAAATAATAAAACGAAAACGCATTAAACAGGAAGATTTATCAAAGCAAACTAAAATCAGCCAACAATCACTTTCTCGTTTTTTTAATAAATCCTCAAAGGATTTTGAAAAAATGAATAAAATTTGTCAGGCCATAGGCATTGAACCTCACGATTTATGGATACCTAAAGGTGCCCAAATTGAAAGCATGAAATTGCCAGATGCAACTGCCAATTTCCTTATTGCTTTTAATAAACTTACGCCGGAATTAAGGGATTTATTGATTGATTTCACTTTTAGGATTTCTGGGCTTTTAGGAAAGAAATCCACTCCATAAATAATTTCTGTTTTTGTGCAATTTTCATCTCTAGGTCAGGGATCTGGTTCGCCAGGTCCCATTTTTTGTTTATTTTGTTCCAAAATTCCTGAATCAGATTTTTTTTCACTATCATTACCTTCTCCTTCCGGGTCATGATTGGCCCGGCCATTTTGTTTTTTGTCGACTCGATCGATGAATTCCTCTGATGTGACATAAATCCATTTCCCATTATCATCTTTATAATGGATCAATTTTTTGCGATCAATTGGCTTCCATGATGGAAGATCATATATATTGCCATCACAAAAATCTTTTATTAAGCGTGCCGCTAAATCAGATTTTCCAATTCCACACTTTTTTCTTATCGTCTCGAATCTGTTCGATAGCTCTGTCGGAATCCAAAAATTAACTAATGTCGACCCATCCTTTTCCCAGTGTTGCTGTTTTTTAGATATCATGAGCATTTTACCCCTCACTGTATTTTTCTCATCTCTAGGTAAAATGTTCGGTTTACTTCTCTTTATTTATCATTATGAAATTATAATTTTTATTACTTATTTTTTGTATAGTAAACAGACGATAAGATATATTATGTCTCATAATAAATTTATTTTAACAATTATTACCTTTATATACCTTATAATTTCATAATTACTTACTTATACTTTTTATGATAAAATATGTCAATATAAATTTCAAAAAAATTATTTCTTTATTTGAGCCTTAATCTTATCGAAAAATAATTTTGCAACGCTTGACGGTGATTTATGGTAAGCTGCTCCGATAACACTCATTATGCCGCGTCCTTCGGATAGCCCACCACCAGAAAAACTAGCACTGATAAGTATCGCGGCGGTTTCAACATCAACCATTTTCATCTGGGAGCTAAAAACAACCCCGCTGCGGCCTGAATATTTAAGCACTACAATCGCATTGGTCCCGAGGATTTTGCCTGCATCGATTGCTCCTTCGACAGTCATAATACCAGTCTGTGAAAATTGATGCTCTGCCAATATTTTATTGATATTTGCCCGGTCTATGACATTAAATCCCATGCGCATGAATTCGAGCTCTATTGATGCTTCAAACGCAGAAATATCCCTCGCATCGGCGTCCGTCTTATTTTCCTCTGAAAATATGGCGATTTTATTATGTTTATTGACCGATAATCTGGGACTTACCACTACGTCATTATCAGCGGCCATTAATGACCCGGTGATAATACATAAAAAGGCTATCCATTTATTCATAATTGCCCCCTAGAAATATTTTTATGTCTCATTAGGTTTATTTATACCTAAACGCCTTTAACTTAATCGTCGGTTCCATCTGCACCAGGACATCGCGGACCCGTTCGGCATCGCTGACCCGGGTACAGCGGATAATTGCGTCTTTTCCCTTTGATATAATATCCTTGATTTCAATTTCCTCTTTCATTTTATGGTCAATAATATTCTCAATTTTTTTAAGCACTCGCTCGGTCGCCTGTTCTTTAAATACTTTCGGCTTTAAATTCTTGGCGCGCGCTTCTTCTTCGATATTGTTCACAAACAACTCTAGGGACCGCTCAACCTCGCTTTCGTTCCATTTTTTCTGCTTAATGAGCTGGCTTATCTTGCGCTTGGTTTCCTTATCGTCGCCGATAAAGTCATCGATCATTTTGATTTTTTTATAGCCAAGGTCCGCAAATTCAAACTCGGCGTTCAGAAATACATATCTATGCCTTTTTGCCTGGCGCCATGATATCCCGGCCTCACTGCGGTGATCGTTAAACCATGATTCTGCACTGGTATATTCTGGTTTTTTCTCGGGATCTTTATAATATTCCTTGTACCATTTCTCAAATTCTACCTGTATCTGCTTCTGGAGTTCTACCACAAAGCGTCCCAGCATCCAGTCCGTAGCATGATAAAAGGTGACCATGCCGTGCAAGGCTTGCGCATATTTTTCATGGTCGATTGTCTTATACCACGCTCCCTGCCGGCCATAGATGGCCCACCAGTCTTTTGAGGTTATGTTTTTAAACCGGTCAAGGCTACCGGGTTCGATTGGCATTATGTCTGTTTCCATGATTCTAAACTATAAAAATTGAATATTTTTGTCAAATTATTTATTCAATTTTATAATTTACATTTTTATTCATTTATTGATAATCGATTATCGATATGCAATAATTAATAGGTAATGATGTCCCGAACACCCCATTTAACACTTTTTCTGTTAAATTTAACATCTTATAATCTATTTAAGTAAAATGCTAAGTACTGACTGGTTCAGCACTTACGACGTTTTTAACAGATTTAACAATTTAACATGTTTTTCCAACACATATATATAGATACAGTATTTAACACATTTATAAAAATACACCAGCCATATTCTCCCACGTTTGAGACATAAAAACATGTTGAATCAGTTAAATATGTTAAATATATACATAATAGGTATAATATATAATAATAATATAATAATATTTATTCTTTCTTCCTTATTATTGTATGTTATTCTATCATGTTTTTACCCTGTTTTTTTTAACATTTCTGGGTTTAAAATCTGTTAAATTGATGTTAAATTATGTTAAATGGTCAAATTTATGTTTTTATACAGATAATAAAATATACTTGACTTTTTATCAGAATCAGTCATATTTTGATTATGTCCGCCGCCTTCACCATCGACCTCCGGGACCTCAGAAAACTTGAACGCTTTTTTAAGGCTGCACCGCAACTGATTAAGCCGGTAACGGCGAATGTGTTGACCTCATTGGCATTTAAGACGAGGGAGTATGATATACAGAATTTATCAGCCTCAATGATAATTCGTAATCCGGGTTTTATGAAGTCATCACTTAAAGTGGACAAGGCCACCAGCACAAGAATCGAAAATCAAATAGCCAGGGCGTATTCCATAAATCGGCCAAATTTTACAGGATGGGAGGAGCAAGAAAAGGGTAAAACTTCTCCTAAACATAGGGCGGGCACTATTCATGCCAGAAAAGGCAATATCAGAAATACTATGATGGCAAGGGCTCGGTTTAAGGCAGGGAATAAATTTTATAGGCCATCACAATTTCAGGGTAAGAACCGGCAACAGTCTTTCTATTTCATGATGAGAGTATTAGGCACAAGGGGTACAAGCGAGTTCTTATTAACAGAGGATATGCCCCTAAAGAATGGCGTATTAAATAAAGGACTATACCAATTAAAGAATCATAGAATAAGGCGTTTACAGAAACTAGGGAGCATACGGCAACCCAAGCGCATATTGTGGCGTACTGCATCATTACGATCATTACGGGTAAGAAATGATGTGGATAAGATATGGATTGAGTCTATCAAGCGTATCATGCAGAGATATAAATAATAATCATGCCCCACCCCCCACATATAGCATTTTAGTATTTAATTATTTTACAAGGTACTCCCAGCACTTTTAGCTTTAACGACCGCCATAATCGTGTTGCTCGCGTTTTTTCTGCTCGAAAGTCAACTAGTGGTTGACTTTTTACCCCGTCTATCTCATATTATGTCGCATGAATCTCATCACCCCGACCGAGCTCGCCCGCCGATTACATATATCCAAACAGGCCGGACATAAATCTGTAAACAATGGCCTCATCCCATCAGTCAGAAAGGGAAAAAAGAAAATGGTGGATCTCGACGACCCTGCGGTCATCGAATACATGTCAAACGACACGCCACAACGTGAGGTAGTGAGGTCGGAGAAAGCGGCGGGAATTAACGTAAATTCAACTCCCCTTTCGGAGATAAAGACTGAAATCCATCCAATAAACGCAACCACGTCGGACTTACGGACAGAAAATCAACCCACAAATAGGAACGCGCGTTCTGACATAGAGGCACTTGATGCCCACCAAATGAATCAATATGGCAAGAGCATAAAAATCCGTAAAGACGCCTTGCAAGTCGCCATATTGGAAAAAAAATATGTGCCCTGGACATTTATTGACGATGCGGTGTTTAGATATATCGAAAAATTACACATTACTCTTGAGCGGTCCTCGTCCGTTTTCATTAACGAAGTCGGCCAGAAAATCCTTGAGGCCGGTGAAATAATGCCTGCGCATATCGAAGCGTTTACAAACCTGGTACTTGAGGCTATTCATACAACCAAAAATTCAATCGCAAAAAACTATAAATCGTATGAACCCAAACTATAGTATAATTTATCCACGCCTATATTCGGCATTCAACCGCCTTCCTACGCGCACCCATAACCCGTCGATCGTGGAATATGCGGAAAAGACTATAATTCCCGCAGGAAAATATCGAGGCCTACAATTCAGGCATAGCCGGTCCCCGCAATTAAAAGAGCCGCTGTCTTTGCTATCCCCCGATAGTCCCTTCCGCGAGGTGGTTATGATGACGCCGGCACAGTGGGGAAAATCTACCCTGGCCGAGCTCTTTATCATGTATTATATAACACAGGTACCGAGTGAAATACTTTATATTTCATCAAACGAGACTGCCGCCATAAAATGGCTTGAGCGCCGTATTTCACCCAGGGCAGCGGCGGCGGGAGTTCATTTCCGTACCGAAGTTGATAGTAAAGGCACGCGCAAAACGGGTGACACAACATATTCAAAAATATTCCCAGGGGGAAATCTTGACATAGCATCCGCCCTTTCCCCGGCCCAGCTCGCACAGGAAACAAAGCGCATAATAGCAGGCGACGAAGTAGACCGCTGGAAAATTATTCTCGGCGACCAGGGGTCCGTACTCGATCAGATCAGGGCCCGGACCCAGGCATGGGGCAACCAGGCTAAAATCTTATGGATTAGCACACCCACCACCGAGGACGCATCGGTAATATTACAACTTTTCCTCATGGGAGACCAGCGTTTTTATTTTGTCCCCTGCCCTTATTGCGGTTATGGCCAATTAATGGACTTTTCCTATGGCCGGGCATTTGGCCTGCACTGGGAATACAAACAGGGCCACGTAAACCGTAAATCGATTGTTCTTGTCTGTGAATCCGGAACTTGCGCCCGCGAAATCCACGAATCGTCAAAAAATACAATGCTTAACGGTGGAGAATGGCGCAAGTCTGCTATTCCGCAATACGATTTTATCGCGTCGTTTAACAATCCTGGTTTATATTCCCCGATGTTGTCCTGGTATGAAATGGTGATCGCATACGAGGAGTCGCTCAAGGGTCCGGTAAAAAAGCAATCATTTGAAAATCTAAAAATGGGGAAACCTTTCAAGGAAATCGGCACCCGGCCAAAAGTCGAAAAGCTGATTGAAAATCGTGGTATATATAAATCCGGGACAGTCTCGAATGGCGTATTGTATCTTACCGCCGGCCTCGACATGCAGGAAGGAAGTAAAACGGATGCGAATAATCCGCCACGTCTTGAAATGGAAGTGCTGGGAATCGGTGCCGGTTATCGCACATGGTCAATTGAATATAATGTTTTTAAAGGCGAAATTCTTGATCCCTATTCCGGCGCATGGGAGGATCTGCATCAATATGCGTTAAAAAACGAGCTCACCTACTACCGCGCCGACGGTTTCGGGTTTCCCATATCGTTGATATTTATCGACTCTGGCGACTTGCCCGATATCGTATATCGTTTTTGTCAGCGTTGGCAGAATACCTACCCATCCAAAGGGTTTTCTGCCCTCAAACGCCGCAAAACAGAAAAAGGCGATGAAATAACCGAGGGTAATTTTCGGCGTTACCGCGCCGCGAAATTAAACGAGGACATCACGCTCTACGAGGTGAGCACGAATTATTACAAAACGCAGATATACCATAATCTGGGAATAGCCCGTCAGCCGGTTGATCCCCAACGGCCGGGTTTTTGTGACTTCCCCGCAGATTATGGTGAACGGTATTTTGAAATGCTTACCGCAGAGGAACGGCGCCGGGACGGTAGTTTTCACAATCCGACCGGTCGTAGGAATGAAAGCCTTGACTGCCGCGTGCTGGGATTATGTGCGTCAGACGTATTCCTTGATTCTGAATTATTAAATTATCGCGCCGCCGCAAAACAGCAGGGACTCCATATTTCGGTTATTCAGAAGATAACGCATAAAACGGTTATTGAGGAGATAGAACGTCAGACGGCAGTGAGGAAAATAACGGCACCCGCGAAATAAAAAGCCCCCCATGTGAGGGGCCAGAGTGATATTATTTTTTAACTTTCGGCCTTCCCCCAAGTTTCCCATTCTCACGGCTGGACTTTTGTTTAGCGGGGGATTTTGAGGAACCGCCTTTACGACCTAGAGTTGCAGCAGCAGATTTAACTGGCGACATCTCGTGCCGAACCTGATCTACTGTTATATTTTCACCATATCGTTGTTTCAACATCCGGGCAATATTTTTCCATTCTTCCCCTCCATGAGCATCCGCACGATTGATGATGGCGTGTCGTGCGGTAAATACCATATCAGCCGCCAGAGTGAAACCGATTTCCGAATTAGGGTTTTTATCCAGCATGTCATCGTAATGTTTTTTTGTTCTCATTATTTCACCACCTGTAATTTTGTTTTTTCTGATAGTTGGTCTCCAACCCACCCAACTAACATATTTATTCCATCACTATGATTTCTAGTCCGCTTGATATCGGTTAAATAATCGTGGGTTTTAATCATTGCATAATTAACTGGTAATTCACAACATCCATATTGTCCCATTCCCATACATACCCACCAATCATATTTTAATTTAATATTTTCATCAGCCATGTGCAAATATCCATGTCCATCAATTTGAGTTTTGCAAAATTCATTATATGCCCTGGCTAATTTAATTTTAAAATCATATTCGTCTGCATTAAATTTAACTGCGAATGAATATAGATTGCTAATTCTAAATTTCATTCATCGCCTCCACGTTCATATTCATCACCATAAATTTCAGTTTTTAATTGATTAACCGGAGGCCTCCAATCTGTTCCGTGTTTTTCACAATAGCCACCATTTGATAAATAAATCGGCTCCCTACCACACAGGGGGCAGTGTTCCCATAATTGACCGTTTAATTTTTGCATTTCGTTACCTCGTAAAATTAGGGTTGTTTTCGATTCCGTTTATCCCTGACTCATTCCATGCCGTATAATATCCGAGTGAATAATATTTATTTGATTTGTCATCAATATAATTAACATTCATGAAACGATCTAAACGCGCCTGCCACATTCCCTGCGCATATTCACGCGATTGACGAATCATGGTGGATGCATAATCACGTTTTTTTAGGCCGAATTTTTTTCCTAATTTTTCTTTATTTACGTCGAATGCTGCGAGGGATTGTTCATAATAGTCATGATTAAATGGTTGATATTTTTCAATTGTTTTTCGGTCATTTGATAAATTTTGCGTTCCATTTTTTTCTCCTTATCTTATATATGTAATATACCAAATCGCTTAGGATATGTCAAGCATTTTCATGATTTTTTTTATTATTTTTTAAAAAAAATTCATGCCCAAATTATACTTGACAAACTCATATTATGTCTCATAATCCGCCGCATGACGTATATTTCCGAGCGCAGAATCCGACTACAGAGGCAACTAACCCGCGTACAAGCCGCGCTTACCGCACTTTATGCGATGCAGACAGAGCAAGCCGGATTATCGGCAGAATCGTATTCGTTTGATTCGGGTGAAGGATCTCAACGCACCACTCGCCGATCCCTGAAAGATATTCTTGAGGATATTGCACGCCTGGAGGCGACAGAGGACCATCTTTACAACGAATTATCCAATATGGGCATAGTCTCTGTTCATTTCCGGAGGACATCGTAAATGCTAACCCCCTGGAACAACCTGTTCGGAAATACCGAACCACAGAAATCCACAAATCGCGGTATGCAATTTTTAAACCGAGTATTTGACCGCCTCACCACCCGTCATGTCGTCCATACCTACCCCGCCGGGAATGGCGTATCCGCGAACTACATTCCAACCACCAGTTACGGCACAAATTATTTTTCTGGCGCCAAGTTCCCCGGCGGCATAGATAATCCGACCCCGATAGATATCCATAATCATTATGCCATCCGCCAGCAGGTCCGTCGCGCCATGTACGACAGCATCGAGGGCCGCGCGCTCGTTACCACGATCGTCGACACCGTTGCTGGCACAGGCCCACGAGTAAAACCAACCCCGGTAGCTGAAATTTTAGGAATTACCCCGGAAGCCGCCGAGAAATGGGCCGAGGACGTTGAAACTCGTTTTCATTTATGGGCGCAATCGAAAAAAAGTCATCGGTCCCGTATCAATAATTTTTACCAGAATACCCGCCTTTATGAATTTTTCAAACAGCGCGATAATGACATATTTGTGCGTTTTTATTATGGTCGGGATTGGGATTCACTGGGACCCCTGCAAGTTGATTTTCTCGATCCGAATCAAATCCGTGGCGACGCCTACACCTCTACTCACGCACAGATGCCTGGTGATGATGGCATAAACCGCGATGCTGCAGGCCGTGAAATATCATACAAAATTTGGACAATTGGAAAAGAGGGTAAATATACCGAGACCACCGTCCCCGCAGTAGGCGAAAAATCAGGTCGTATAATGATGTTGCATGGCTTTAACCCCGAATACGCGGGGCAAGGGCGCGGATTCTCAAAACTCGTCCATATAATTCAGGAATTATCTGATCTCACTGGATTCAAAATCGCAGTATTACAAAAGGCAATAAATCAGGCCTCTATTATCGCCGCCATAGAAAATGAGCAACAGGATGCCTCGCAGCCCCTCGCCGGTCGCGTCGCTGGGCCAATAACTCAATATGGCACGTCTCAGGATTCGGAGGATACCCCCACCACCGGAAACACCAGCGAACCCGTCGCAAACTGGAACATGATGCATGAAGCGACACTCAGACAACCGGGCGTACTAGTCGGTAATCTCAGGCGCGGAGATACATGGAAAAATTTACAGGACACCAGCCCAACCCCCGGATTTGATGCCTATTGTGCGTCAGTATTTTCATATTTGGCCGCCTCTACTGGATGGGCGGTCGAACTTGTTCTTAAAAAATTCAGCAACTCATTTTCGGCGAGTCGTGCCACCCTTTTATTGTGTTACCGAACCGCCCAAATCGAACGCAATGAAACCCGTGCAGATTTTCTTGATCCGGTTTACGAAATGTGGTTATCCGAAGAAATCGCTGCCGGCCGCGTGTCTGCACCCGGTTGGTCAGATCCCATGCTCCGCGCCGCATGGCTTGCCTGTGATTGGAGTTCTGAACCAATGCCGAATATTGACCCACAGAAAACAATGGAGGCGGATAAAGGTTATGCTGCACTTGGTGCTCAAACACTTGATGACATAGCCCGTAATTTTAACGGATCCAGCGGTAAGGCAAACCGACAGAAAAACGCGAGGCAGTTTCAGGAATTACCGGAGGTGCCGTGGGAAAAAGTTCCGGCGGCGAACGTGAAACCAGAACCGGATAAAAATGAAGGGGGCGAAAACACGAATGACCAATAAAGAAACCCAGCAAATCGGTAAACTCACCGGCCAGATGGAAATCATCGTACAGTCCCTAGCTTCCCTACACGACAAAGTTGAGGCATTCCGTGACCGTTGCGATCCCTGCCGCAAGGACATTCTGGAAGCGGCAAAACAGGCGGCTCTGAATATTACCAATACAAAGAGTTTTTCTCTTGAGCGCTGGATTATGAGGGGTATTATTTCGGTTCTATTTTTAATGTGTGGGTATCTAATTATGAACCATTTTATGCCAAACGTGATTAATATGCCGGCAGCTGCAGAAATTCAGGCGATTGAAAAAAAGTAGTTGACAAAAAATTATTATGTCGCATATTGGAATAATAAAATTAGTAAAATTATTTACAAAATTGGCATCACAGAAGTTCACTGGTTCAGTTAGAATAATTTTTAATCAGGGAGGCATACAGGGAGTAAAGCAAGTTATTGAAACTAGTTGCAATCTCGAAAATATTTAACGGATTCTTTTAATCCTTATACCGGACGCTTGGCGACCGGTGACCGGACGTAAAACGACCGGTTTGGATAAGATTATTAAAAGCCCGTATCTGATACCAGGTACGGGCTTTTTTTATGCAAAAAAACATATGAAAAAAATAATTATATCAGGCGAAATCGGATGGGACGTAACCGCCAAAACAATACGTGAACAGCTCCAGGCTGCCGGCGGCGATGATATCGACGTTCACATCGCCACGCCCGGAGGATACGTCAGTACCGGTCTTGAAATCTATAATCTTTTCCGCGACTACAAACGCGACAATCCCGGTACACAGATGCTCGCAACTCTCAAAGGAATTGTCGCGTCTATGGGCACTTATTTATCGGTAAATCCTGTTTTTGATCTTGTTGTCGCCGAGGATAACGCTGTTTTTATGGTGCATAATGTATGGGGCGGCACCGCGGGAGACTACCGAGAAATGTCTAAATATTCCCTTATCCTGGAGGGCCTCACTAAAATAATCGCACAAGCCTATTCTGATAAAACCAAGAAATCATTAAAAAACATGCGTTCCATGATGGACGATGAGACCTGGCTTTTTGGCTCAGAAATAAAAGAAGCCGGATTTGTCGATGACATCATAAAAACAGAATCTGAACCCGACAAGGTCGCAGCGCTTGCCGAGGCAAAAATAAAATTCCAGGCAATGTCGAAGCGGCTCATTAACGAGAACAAATCTGATTATGAGCAAATCGCCGCGTCATTAACTGACGCCAATATGGCACCACCCCCCGCCTCAACCGCGGGTAATAATAATATTATGGAGGACGCAAACATGGCTTTAAAAGAGTTATTGCTCGCGAACCCCGCCGCGCAGAACGAATATAACGATGCTCTAAAGGCAGAAAAAGAGGCGGGAATAATTGAGGGCAAAAAATCATTACAGGCCGCGATCGACGTGGCCGCACCGTTTTTGAATTCCAAGACGTACCCGGACCCCATCAAAAACATGGCGGTCGAGGTTATCAGGGGCACAATGCAAGCCGAATCGTTACGGGCAACCGTAGCGGGTTTTGACGCGGTTATGGAAAAACAGAAATCTGACGACGCGAAGTCCGAGCAGAAAAACGATACCCCAGCTCAGCCGGACAACACCGCGCCGCTCCCTAAAGACGGCGTTATAACCGACGAGGCCTCGTACCAGGCCGAATTGAACCGAAGCAAGCAACTCGATGGCATGGAGGTAAAATAAAATGGCGGTACAAGTCAGACTTGATAATAACACGCTCCCGCTCGTCAGAAATGGCGTGCCGGAATATAGAAATGGAGTCATCACTCAGGACGCACAGCGCGCGGTGGATCTTTTACATAACACCGTAATGGCGCTTAATGTCGTTACTCTGCTTTACGTGCCCTGGAACAGCCTGGTTGCCCTTGAGGGCATGGCTATCCCTGTTGCCGTTTATGTCGGCGACGATATCCTAGCGGCCGATCTTGTGGCCGGAAATATCGAGGATTGCGCGATGTTGGTTGGCGGTGCCGCTGTTGAGGTAGATGAAAGCCTGCTCGTTTACGATCAGGATATTCTCAATCGTGACAGCGTTGTCGGCGTGACCAACGGCGAACTGATGCTCCGTGACAAGGGCTTTTTCATGATGGATACCGTCGACCAAACTTTACATGAAAACTAATGAGGAGGAATAAATAAAATGGCGACCCCACTTGCAGTTGACCAGTTTTCGAGATGGATGGCAGAAAAATTTGATGAAAGAAAAATTATCGGCGTCCCCACTGTTTTCCAATCGTTTTTCGGCAGGCCCGAGCACGGCAGCCAGACACGATATGAGGAAAACGCAGAAGTTGTTGAAATAGACATTATACGCGGTAACGAACGCACTGCCGCTCTTATACATCGCGGCACTAATGCGCAACACATGGGCGACATGGAGCCGAAAAACCGGGCGCAGAATTACAGCTCATTTTCGCGTCAGTACCCACTGGCGGAGGAGGAGTCCAGTATTAACGCTGCGCAGATTCTTTCCCGTGTTGCGGGAGAAAACCCCTACTCGGGACGCGCGCGCGTAGATCGTATGCGCGAGCTCGCCGGTGAGTATTACGCTGAGCACATACGGAAATATGTCCGCCTGTTCGAGGTTTTGGCGGCAATGTCGCTCCTTACGGGCCAACAACCAGCGATTATGGGAACGCTGAACGCCGATTTTATTTATGACTTCCGGCGTAATGTGGGCAATACCATAACCCCCGCGATTGCATGGGACCAACCCGGAGCCGATATTCTCGGTGATATTGATGGCGGTTGCGATATATTAAGGCAAAATGGTCATGTGACCCCGAACGTATTGTTCCTGGCGGGCACCGAGGTAAATTCGTTTATCAGCAATCCCACGGTTCAGACCCTGGCCGACAACCGCAGATTTGAGCTTATCAATGTTAATTCTGCTGTGCCGGTCCCGGCTAATCTGGCTGTGCTTGTCGCCGCCGGTGCAACTGCCCTCGGGCGTATCGTCACCCCGCGCGGGCGTGAATTATGGGTCATGACATATAATGATATTTTCACTGCGCCGAACGGGACGCCGACAAAATATTTGCCGGATGGTTGGGCACTACTCGCCTATTACGGTGCGCGTTGCGACAGATATTTTGGTCCCCCTGAACTGTTACCGATGGACCCAATATGTATGCAGATGTATCAGTTTTATTTCGGGTTTAATGCTATGGCGGTTCCAGTTCCCCCACTTGTAAAAAATGCGAGTGCTGTTATCAGCCCAGCGATGTTTTACAATAGTATGTTGAAATTGAACGACAAAGTAATTTCGATGAAAACACAATCGGCCCCGATTTTTGCGACGACCCAGACGGACGCATTTGTCACGTTTACCGGTCTTAGCACGGTGTCGTCATAAGGAGAATTATATGTTGATATGGAACGGTTCAGTCAGTTTATACGGTGACATTTTCAAGAAATTTCAGAAAAGAGCGGTATTGAGAGTCGGTAAAGATTTAATCGAGGCGGGGACGCCAATACCCGCTGGGTCTCTTACTGCCGAGCGGATCGATGACCTCAAAAAGCGCGGCATGATTAAAAACGTGGCCCCAGATGTGATAGCCGACGACGAACCGGAAGAAATACAGGAAGCTCCTGTTGTTGCGGACAAACCAAAACGCGGCCGAAGGGCCGGAGTAAAATCGGAGGTGAGCGATGTTGACGCAGGTTCCCAGGGGTAAGCGCGTCTACATAGGCGGGCACCGGTTTATCGAGGGAGAAGTAATCCCCCCGCATTTTGCGATAATTTTTCCCGATGACGCGGAGCCGGAAGTCATTGAGACTATGTCCACGGAACCGGTAGAGGAAAAACCGAAACGTCAGTATGTGCGGAAACCGAAGCCGGCCGATCCTGAATCCGTAACCCAAGAGGTTACAGAATAATGAAAGTTGAAATGACACGGGAACTTTTAAAAGAGCGTCTGGAAAAGATCGTCAATGATGTATCCAGTAATGTTCCCATACATTTAATCTCAATTGATTTGGGATTTGCATCATTGATTGTAGAACGTCTTGAACAGGCGAAATCTTAATGGAGAATCTCCGCGCCGCCATTGAAAATGATCTAGGAGACTCCCTTGAAAGTGAATGGAAAATGGCAGTTGAATTGACCTCGCCCGATGGAATCGAGCAGATTTACAAAAAAGGCGCGGAGCATATCCCCGCAAACCTTTTGGGCGGTCAGGTACTCTATTTCACCAGGCGCGTGGACCCTAACACCGGGGAAACCGTAGTAGTAAATCAGCCCGTGTGCACTCTCAGAATTTCTAGCCTTGATCGCGTGCCTCAGGACGGCGAGAAATGGTATATCAAAATGCCGACCTCGCCAGTCGTGGGTGCGCCATACGGCAAATTTGTTTTTACCACTACCCGCCCCACTGAGCACGGGACGGACATTGGATTTATCAGGATTTATCTGCAGCGTATAGAACAGGAGGGAGGCGCAGGGCCGGTATCGTCATGATGGATTTTGAAATTACAGTAACAGGATTTTTAATGATCGTTTTAATTTTGAGCAATACGTGGTATATCTCATGATGTTCCACACCGTAAAAAACGCCATAGTCCAGCTCCTCGGCGATAACGCACAGAGTCGTTTCCAGGTTATTGGCTATCAGAGGCAGGGCAAGGGCGCGAGTGAAACGCTCGGCATAAATCAATTCGTGCAGGTTTATTATTCGGGCGGAAGTTTTCCTAAATCAGCGGGACGACGTACCGGCACAAAAACCCACGACATCAAAATGAATATCAACCTCACCACCAGTGCCAAGGCCCAAGGCGATCTCTCTGTATTAGATGATCCCGGTGCAACTATCCAGGCCAAGGCCGCAGCCCTTCTTGCAGTACGTGAGGCCGCGGAAATAGCGGACAATCAGATGGACGCGCTTATTAAAGCAGTTTTTCAGATCCTACTGGACGCGCGAAATGATGGAATTGGTCTTGGAGTCGGTGAGGTATCAAGCCGGTGGATCGATGCCATTCAAAAAGACACTATGATTGACAGGGGCGATTTAATAGTGAAGACCGCAAATTTTGAATATTCTTGCAGAGTTCAAGAGGACGTTTTCGGGGATATCGGCGTGACGCCCGACCCCATGACAATAGATGCAGCGTTAAACGTGCCGAACACCGGCGCGGGTATATTAGTAGAAAACTAAGGAGGACAAATCATGACCATATCACCGTCAAGCCTCGCCGCCGGTAATTTAGTCGGCATAGAAAATCAAAAATTTGCGGTCACGGCATCCGTTATTCCGCAGAAAAATGTTATTATAGGCACTTACGATGAGGCCACCTTTGTCGGCATAGTTCCAAATGTTCCTATCCGGGTATTTTCAGCCGAGGACGTGGGCGGTAAGACCGGTTACGGTTTTATGCTCCACCGCCTCGCGCGCGCAATGTTCCGTGCGGGATCGGTTGAGACGTGGATTATACCACAGGAGGAAGGAGGTTCTGACCCAGACCAGGCGACCGGCACAATCGATTTTACTGCTTCCGTGGGTGTACTTGCCGGTACTCTCTCCCTTTATATCGCCGGCGATCGCGTGGCCGTGAATATTGCAGATGCCGACACTCCGACCGAAATAGGCGACGCAGTAGAGGCTGCGGTAAACGCGCTGGAATATTTACCGGTAACCGCCCTAAACGCTGCCGGAATCGTGACTTTTACCTCAAAATCAGGCGGCGTCTGGGGTAATTTCATCAGCATTGAAATCAATCTGAATTACGGTGAGGCACTGCCAACCGGCGTTGCCGCGGTAATTACCGACATGACCCTTGGCGCCGGTATCCCCGATATCCAGGACGCCCTTGACGCAATGGGCACCGGCGACGCGCAGAACGACAAATTTTTTACGAACGTCATCCACGGCTACGGCGCCGACACCGCGACTTTAAACGCGCTCAGCACTTACAACGGCACAGGCAATACGCTAATCGGTAACTACAAAAAAGAAATACATCGGCCTTTCCGTTCCCTTATCGGCGACACGACCCCGCTTACCGCAGGCTTAACCGCCGCCCTTGCATTTGCGGCGAACCGCAGGCTTGACCGTACAAATGGAAAATTATGTGCTCCTGGTTCCCCTAACCATCCCCAAGAAATCGCGGCCCAGGCACTCGGTATCATGGCGGTGATTAACAGCACGCGCGCGGAAGAAGGTTATATCGATAAGGTTCTTTCAGAAATTCTACCCGGTGCAATGGCTGACCGATGGACCAACGACTATGATAACCGCGATCAGGCAGTACAGGGCGGCGTCAGCACCACGTTTGTCAAAAACGGCGTATTTACCCTGCAAAATATCATCACATTTTACCGCCCGACCGACGTGGCCCCTGACTCCAACGGATACCGCGCGATGAGGAATATCAGCATAATACAAAATATTATGTACAATATCTGGCTGCTGTTTGAGCAGGTGAAATGGAAGGGCATCACAATTGTTGCTGACACTGCCAAAGTCGCCGATGTTGACAGCCGCAAAAAGGCCCGCGACGTAGGTGACGTTATCGATGATCTCCTGGCATACGCGGACGAATGCGCGGCCCATGCGTGGCTCTATTCCGCGGTTTACACGAAATCACAATTAAAACAAGGGGATAAGGTGGTGCTCCGGGCCGGTTTAACCGGTTTTGACATCACCTTTCCAGTGATTCTGTCCGGCGAGGGCGGGATTTACAACACTCTAATAACTTTTGACACATCAATCGCAATTTTACTACTCGGAGGTGAATAATGGGAAAGGCAGTTGGCACAATCAAAAAATTTACATTTGACGGCGTGACCTATGATGTCATGGCCGATACGAACATCAATTTCAAAAACTCAGATTTTACAAAAGAAGGCGTCCCCACCTCCGGGAAACCGCTTATTAAAATGACAAAGCGTCTGCGCGAAGTCGAAAGTTTGGTGCTGGGTTGCGAACCTGATGAAATGGAAGAATTAAGTGCTAAGGCCGATAGCCTGGTTGACAAGCCGATGGCATTCACACTGGCCGATGGTACTGTTTATCGCGGCAAAGGTCATATTGCGTTCGATGGCTATGAGTCCGATACCGGGAAAGTTACATTAAAACTTATCCCTACCGGAGAATGGACGCCGTTTCTGGCTTAATATTCCGTTACCATCAGCGGTAGAAGGATATCAGGGCTCGCTCATCCTGGCGGGCACTGTAAAATAATAAAATGCTACCTGTTTACATACTCATCCGCACCAGCTGCCGGCCGCGCTATTTTGCACGGATGATGGAAACGGTCAAATTTCAGACCTATAAAAACATCATCACAATAGTCCATAGCGATGACCCCAGGGATGAGTATGTAACGGGTGACATTATATTACATGGCACCGCGTTCGGGCTCGAATATGGGAACGGTACCTATAACCTTTACAACAACTCCCTACTGCGTGCCATTCCCAAGGGTCCGGGTTGGTTCCATTTTATTGACGACGACGACGAATACGCCGCACCCGATGTTATAGAAAAACTCGTCGCCGCCAGTAAGCCCGGTTCTGTAAACGTCGTTCACGTTCAACGCTTCATGCATCGCGGAATAGTTCAGTTCCCTGACAAATGGGGAACTCAGAAATCATATCAGACTGAATGCTTTTTTTTGCATACCGACCATAAGGCAAAAGCGAAATGGTGGGGAAACAAAGGCGGCGATCACCACTATTCAAAACAGTTGACGCGGATACTCCAGATAAACTGGATCGAAAACTTACTGATATGCAAAGCCCAGGAAGCAAAAGGCCACGGCAACAAACTCGACCTCGGCCTAAAAAAAGCACACCGAAAACTTGACTGGCCCGATGATAAACAAATATGTGTGCTCGGTCTTTTAAAGCAACCTCATGGACCAAAAGAGGAACGCATCAGGCAAGGTGAATTAAAATACATGGAATATGCGACCGCAATGAGACTCGAAAAAGAGGGATTTGTTAAAATCACCTATCCTTGTGAGTCAGTCCGAAAAAGTGCTGTTAGGCAAATATATCAATTAAAATAAGGAGATTTTTATGTCGTCAAATCCAGTACAAAACACTAAACCCACGGCGCCGCCAGAGAACGCAGGTATTCAGAACGAACCGAAGTACAAACTGTCGCCCGAGTCGGCCGCAAACGAACTGAAAAAGATGTTCGACTATTATGAAATCGACCTCGACGAAATCGAGGATGCCGATCTAAAAAAAGCGATCAAGCAGGGTTATGACCGGCTCATAAAGGCCGTGAGACTGGGCCGCCTCGAAATCAAAATAGAAAATGGAATCCGGGTGTATCAGCATTTACGTAGCGGAGGCGACCCCCTGGAATACCGAGAAATCGATGGCGCGTCAAAATCAGAAATGGCGGGCAAAGCCAAAGATGATTATTACGGCAAATCGTACGCGCTCATGGGCTCTCTGTCCGGCCTCGGCGAGGCCGCGATAAAGAAACTCAAGGGAGTTGACCTTTCACTCGCGGAGGTGCTGGGTCTAATTTTTTTAGCCGTATAGGTGCGGTATGGCAATGGATGGGAAATCTATTTTACCGGCACCAGCCAATTTCAGAGATTAAAAAACTCAGATATGCAGAATTACGAGAATGGAATGAGTGGCACGAAATGATGATAAAAGCAGAACAGGACGCGATTAATAAAGCGAAAGCGGGTGATAAAAAATAATGCCTGATTTTGCAGTCATGACCGCATTTAAAGCGAGCGACGGTGTGAGTTCGGTTTTTAACCGTATGGGCGGAGCAGCGGATCGATTCGGCCGTCGATCATCACGAGCTTTTAGTGGTGCGACAAATATGTTGCGTGGATTTTTGCCACTGTTATCAGTAGCAGGATTGATCAGATTTGCGGATCAATCTATTGATGCGTGGCGTATGCAGGAGACAGCGGTTGCAAATGTTGAGGCAGGATTAAAATCTACCGGCGGCGCTATCGGAATTACATCGCAAAAATTGCAGGGCATGGCTTCTGCATGGCAGGACATCGGAATTTTTGGAGATGAAACAATTTTGCAAAGCGTGACGGCGCAGTTACTAACATTTGGTAGCATCGGTAAAAAAAATTTTGATGAAATGCAGGGCGCTGCAATGGATATTACCGCAAAACTTTATGGCGTGAAAGCATCCGGGGAGCAATTGCGTGATGTTACAATCATGCTCGGAAAAGCTATGGATAACCCAACACGCGGTATGACTGCGTTGCGTAGGCGAGGTATCCAGTTCACCGATGCGCAGGAGCGTATGGTTACAGTTATGCAACGGGTTCAAGGTCGCGAGGCTGCGCAAGTATATTTATTACGAGAAATTGAAAAATTATATGGTGGCACAAATATAGCATTAAGAAAAACATCTGCCGGTATGGAGTTGGCGGCAAAGATTAAACTCGGTGATGTTATGGAGCGAACCGGGAAGCAACTGATCCCATTACAACAGGCATTTTTTGAAATTGCAATTTTGATATTACCAAAAGTAAATGCGGTTTTAGAAATTATTCTTCCTCTTTTAAGAGCTTTATCACCAGTTATTTTAGGAATTGTTGCTGCCTACGGGCTATGGAAAATAGCAACATGGGGAGTCATAATCGCGCAACATGCAATGAATATTGTATCATGGATAAAATATATTTGGATGATGCGAACAGTTATCATGACTGCAATAGCGCATACAAAATTATGGGCAATTGCTCAGTGGCTCCTCAATCTCTCACTCTGGGGCTGCCCGATAGTATGGATTATCGCCGGAATTATCGCTCTTGGAGTGGCTATAGTATTGCTCGTTAAATATTGGGATGATGTTAGTGCTGCGATGTCGACTGCATGGGAATGGATTAAAAGAATTGGTATTGACATTCTTGGTTTTTTTATGCCGCCGATAAATCTGGTTTTAGATGCTCTGGTATGGCTATTGGAACTGGCATCAAATATTCCGGGTATTGGTGCTAAACTCGCAAGCGCTGCGGCCGGTGTTAAAGATTTTCAGGCGGCTGCAAATGCTACGACTGCAAATTCTATGACATCACCGAATCAATCTGAGGTTGCGCGTGCTGCAGGCAATGATGTCGGGATAAATATTTATAATCAACGCGGAATTGAATCATCAGTTAAAACAACCGGTAAAAGTGCGGCGCCGATAAAAACATTTATGACTGGTGAAAATAGTTACGCATTTTAAAAATTATGAGCTGGTTAAACGAATTACGCGACGAAATCAAACTCACATCCCCCGACGGTGAGATATTCTATGCTAAGTGGCGTAGAAATGACCGTTCATTTCAAAAGAAGCTCGGCATATTCTCGCCTCCTAAATTCAAGGGAGATATTGTTCAGGATTTAAACGTCACGTCAGACCTGTATCCACTCAATATATTTTTTGATGGGCCTTTTAATAATACAGAATCTGAAAATTTTTTTCAAGCTTGCAAACAAACCGGCAAATGGGAGATCGTTCACCCGGCAAAAGGACCGATAATATTACAACTTGTCTCATGCAAGGAAATAATTGATCCTGTTGAGTCGGGAAACGTAACAGAATTTGAAACGCAATGGATCGAGCCCGCGAATATTGAAAGAAAAGTTTCAGTGGCCGAAGAAATAGAGACCATAAAAAATAAAGCCCTAGGTGCTATAGATTCTGCCCAAATCATTTTACAGCAACTAAAAACAGACGCCTATTCCCTCGTTCAGTCGTCCCTCAACACCTTCAACAAAATCACCGGCGCAATGGATAAAATTTTTAAAGAGGTAACGTCTATTGAGTCACTAGCAAAAGACTCTTATGACGCCGCCCGCGCGTCACTCAACGGTTTTCTCGCGGCCTATGGTATTGCCGACCCTGACCCCGCAGATATAGGCGAAGCTCTGACAAATCTAGCCATTGCCTCAGTGAATTCGTCCGATGACTTCAACACCCGACATACCACGATGGTATCATTCATCGACGAAATATTTCTCGCAGTGCCGGCCACCACTACCCCGGACGATTATAACAAAATCACCGGCATAGAATTCGCGGTATCGATCGCCCTCATCATGATCGCGCAGATCGTGGCAACGTCGAAATTCGCCTCACGCGCGGACGTGGTGTCCGCGATGGAAAATATTATCAATATTTTTAATTCTGTCGTGGCACAGATTGAGGAGTCGCAAGAAGCGTTTTCAGGAAAGGATATTGACTTTCAGTATTTTAGCCAGATACCGACGTATAGCGCGTTGATATCGCTTTATAGTACTACAATGAATTATTTGATAAGTCAATTTTATAATTTAGTTGTCGAGCGGAGATTTTACACAAAGACGCCAAGATCGCCAATTGAAATTACGTGTACCGAATATGGGTCAATGGGTGAAAATGATTCAAATTATGACTTATTTATTTCATCTAATCATTTATCTGGAAACGATATTTTACTTTTACCAGCAGGACGTGAAGTGGTAATTTATATATGAATGGAATAATTTATAAAGCCATAAATAAGATCAACGGAAATTGTTATATCTATGGTTGATGAAATCACAGGTAAAACCCCGAACGACCTGACGCTCTATGTCGACGGCAAGGAAATCACTGTTGAAAGCGCGCGCTTCCTCCGTACCCTCGACACGTGCGCCGATGCCTGTAATGTGACCTTCCCCTGGTTCCCCGGCGACGATCTAGATATTGATTCAAAAACAAAGCCTTTTTCGTATTCTCCCACCGGCCTTTATCTCGGCGGAAATCTTCAAATGGAAGGCATTTTATATAATAGCACCCACAAACTGGAAAAGAGCGGACGCGCTAAAGATCTCGAAATTTATTCAAAGACCGCAGATATCATTGACTCAACAGTGATTCCTCCCTATGAGGCTGCGAATATATCATTGAAGGACCGGTGCAAACAACAATGCGAGCCGTTTAAAATTGATGTATTGGTTGGCGAAGGAGTCGACCTTACACAAATTAAAAAAGTTCAGGTGCCGATATATGAGCCATCGCGCATCAATAGAATTGTTCCGTTTTATATGTTGGGCATTCGTCAATTTCCGCAGATGCGTCAAATGGCACCATCTGCTAAAATAGAAGAGACACAAAAATTTAAAACTGTTGTAACCCGCGAGGAACAAAAATTTTCCCGCGTAAGCGCAGAGCAGACCGAGAAAATTTTTGGCCATTTAAAAAAATTAGCCGCCCAGGTCGGAGTGTTATTATCCTGCACAAAAAACGGAGACCTGTTACTCATTAAACCCAACGTAAACGGCAAGTCAATCGGTACTATAAATGAGGAGCACCCGTCAGGCGACAATGATAAATATTTAATAGAATTTAATGGCCGTGAACGCTGGTCACGCTATCGCGCAATTGCCACGTCGTCAAAACACTCAAAAGCCGCAAAAGTCGGAGTCGCAAAAGACGACGTAGTCAGGGCCCCTCGTATCCTCACCTTTAGGGCTGACGATAGTATCCCCGGAGAGGCTCTAAACTGCGCGGAATGGCGACGCAACAAAGCGGCCGCGGACTCGCTGTCTATCCCTTTCCCGGTCAATAGTTGGTACGGGCCCGATAATAATTTATGGTGCCCGAACACAAAAGTTACGGTCGTATCTCCCACGATCGGTGCCAAGGATGGATTTGATTTTTTGATATCACAAGTTGAGTTTCGTTTTGAGAAATCTGGGACGACGGCAATATTGAAACTTATTCCCCCCACTATGTTTACGACTGCGAAAGTTGAGGAGCCGTGGCTATAGGAATTATTACAGGACGTAAGGTCGAGAAAAACCGAGATGGCGATAAAGACCGCATTATACTCCAGGTTGAAATGATGGAGGACGAGGATGACGTGCGTGCCGTCGAATTATTTTCACAGGCCGGCGATGACGTAAATCCTGCCGATGGTTGCCGTGTATATATCCCGGACGACGTGATATCTAAAATCGGTATCGCCGTATCTGACGACATAGCCCCAGAGTCAGACCCTGGCGAGCGCGAAATATATTCTACTGACGACCCTGTTTCAACTAAAAAATCCCGCACAAAATGGACAAAAGACGGCGACATTATCCACGACGCAGACGGTGGCGCAAAGATCGAAATGGATCATGGCGGCGACCTCACCCTTAATGAGGGAACTGATCATGCCGTCAGATTTTCAGAATTAAAAGACGCATTTGATGAATTGCAAAATGACATGACCACCCTTAAAAACGTGTTTTCAACATGGGTAGTGGTCCCGATGGACGGCGGCGGAGCTCTCAAGGTTGCGGCTGCGGTATGGGCGGGGACTCCACTTATTGAGAATATAGACGATGCCAAAATAGACGACATCATGGTGCCCGCGCCATGAGAAATAAAATTATTTTAGCCCTACTTCCCTGCATCATCTGGGCACTAGCCCCACCGGTTATATTTGTGATTTTATTTTCACGCCTTAAACGTGAACGGAGGCGACGACATGACACTCGATAGATACAGCGGAGATCCCGCGATCCGTATTACCGAGCAAGGCGCGTCTATGAAATTTGTCGGCGGCGAGGTTATAAAAGACCAAGGTCTTGAAAACCCCGTCACCATCTCCCTATTCACAAAAAAAGGCTGGTGGGGTAACACTCTGGTTACTGAGGACGCTAAACGCATTGGTTCAGAATTTGAGAAAATCAGGACTATCGTTGACGTGCAGACCATTAACGATGTCAGGGACGCGGCGAAGCTTGCGATACAGTGGATGCGCGACAACGGAATAATCAGCAAGGCCGACATTACCGTCACCAATCCGCGCCTTGATAATATTCAGACCGCGATTATTATGTATCCCCCAGGTCAAGATTTAATAAAATTCCTATTCACAAAAAACGGGCTACACTGGGTAGGTCAGACCCTTTCCCCGGCCCATGAGAGGTACGTCTGATGGCATATACCATCCCCACAACACAAGAATTATACGAGGCCCATGTTGCCCGCCTTGAGGCACGACTCGGGCAAAATGCGCCGATATCAGACCGGGCGTTTATCCGGGTGCTGGCCGCATGTGAATCCGCACTCGACATCGGCCATTATAAATACGCCGCCGATGCCGTTTTACAAAACATCGCCCTTACTGCAACCGGTACGGGCCTTGACCGCATAGGTAATGACAATGCGACGCCCAGAAAACTCGCAGAAACAGCCGTCATTACCGCCACCATTCCCGCAACCGCCGGCACGATAATTCCCGCAAACTGGGAATTTGTCGGAGACGCAAACGGCGTGAGATATAAAAATGACGCCGCCGTAACCGCCATAGCCCCAGGTACAGCGTTTCTAACGCTGCGCTGCGCCGAATCGGGAGATGCCGGAAATCTTGATATTGCCGACACCCTGTCAATATCGGCGCAGATAGCGGGCGCACAGACGCAGGCGACCGTCACTGGTACAACACAAACCGGTGTAGACGATGAAACTGACGCCGACTATCGACCACGTGTATTATTTGCGCAGCGCGCTATTACGGGCGGAAGCAACGCCACTGACCATAAAATATGGGCTGAGGCAGTGGTGGGTGTGCGCCGGGCATTTCCCTACTCTGGCAGTCCCGGATTTGCAACCTCATATCCCGGAGAACGCACCGTCTATGTCGAGTCCGTGACCACGATTGACGCAGACGGATTAGCCCCTGCGTCGCTTATTGCGGATGTGCGTGAAGCCATTAATACCGACCCACTAACCGGAAAAAGCCGCATGATATTAGGCCTTACCGATGCAACGCTCTATGTGCAATCAATAACGCGGCAACCATATTTTGTCGAAATATCAAATTTACTGAGTGCGCCCGCAATTACTGCGGCCATTAAATCGGATATCGACATCGCCCTTGACCTATATTTTCGCACTATCGCGCCTTTTATTGATGGCGTTGACGTACCGCAAGAGCGCAATGACGCTATTACTTCAATTTCAGTCGCCGATATTGTACAGGATGTTTTATTCAGCTATGGCGCAACCGCCGATACCATTACATTCGGTATTTTACCAGGAATTAGCATTCCCTATTCATTACTCAATCCCGGCGTGCTCGCCAAATTAGGATCGGTAACCTATGTCTGAAAGTTTTATCCGCGACGTACTTGATCGTTTACTCCCCGAGGGTGCTGCGTGGGTTCCTGCGACCGCCGACGATTACGACCTGCTCCTTGAGGGCGTGGCTGACAACTCCGAAGCGGTCCGGCTCGATATGGATAAATTGCGTCATATCAGAAATCCAAAATTGACTCCGATACTTTCCGACCTTGAAAAAGAATTTGCGGTAATCCCGTCTGCTACCGCTACCGAAGCCGAACGGCGCCAGAGACTCGCGGCATGGATGTTTAGGCGCAATGGACAACCGACGTATGAATTTCTTGAAGAAAAACTCATCGAGGCAGGCTTTGATGTTCATGTATGGCCGAATGATCCGATAGTCGATCCCGCCATATTTTTACTGCAAGCGTTTATGATGACTTGCGGTGATTTTCTCCCATCCGGTAACGAGGCGCAGTGCGGCGAGCCGGAAGCATTTTGCGCAGAGGTAGGCGGCGAACTTCTCGTCAACGGCGAAATATTTTTGCAGTATCCTCATTTTATTGTGCTGTGCGGTGAGGCAGACGCGCAATGTGGAGAACCTGACGCACAAGCAGGACAGTTTAATCATATTATTTTAGAGGAGATTTTATATACAATTCCAACCGATTCCGGATACTGGCCCGCGATTTTTTTTGTGGGAGGGGATAGGGATTTGTTTCCTATTTATCTGGCTGGTGCGAATTTAGTTATTCGTGCTGCCGTATTACAGGTCAATGGTAAGATTTTAATCGGTGGAAATTTTACACAATATAATGGCACTGGGCGCAATTATATTGCTCGTATCAATACCGATGGATCGTTGGACGCGACTTTTGACCCTGGGACAGGTGCGAATAGTGCTGTTGCGGAAATTTGTATTCAAACAGACGATCAGATTTTAATCGGTGGATATTTTACACAATATAATGGCACTGGGCGCAATAGAATTGCTCGTATCAATACCGATGGATCGTTGGACGCGACTTTTGACCCTGGGACAGGTGCGAATGGGACCATTATGGCCATTGCAATACAAACTGATGGTAAAATTATCATCGGTGGATGGTTTACACAATATAATGGCACTGGGCGCAATTATATTGCTCGTATCAATACCGATGGATCGTTGGACGCGACTTTTGACCCTGGGACAGGTGCGAATAGTGCTGTTGCGGAAATTTGTATTCAAACAGACGATCAGATTTTAATCGGTGGATATTTTACACAATATAATGGCACTGGGCGCAATAGAATTGCTCGTATCAATACCGATGGATCGTTGGACGCGACTTTTGACCCTGGGACAGGTGCGAATGGGCAGGTTTATTCGGTAATTTTACAAGCAAATGAAAAAATTATTATTATCGGGAGTTTTACTTTTTATAATACATTACCGAGATATGGAATTGCTTGTCTTTCTCCTACTGGAGATAACGATGGAATTTTTAATTTTTCATATTCCATCGCATCCGCAACCGTCCCCACTGAACGCCGTCTTGAATTCAGAAGAATAATTTTGAAATATAAGCCCATGTTTTCATGGGCAGCTTTAATTGTGACATATAATTAACATGAAAAAACAAAAACAACAACTGCGCAGGATTATTTATTAAGAAAATATTTAGGAGGAACTAAAATGATAGATTATTTAGCATCTTTTGTCAACACCGACGGAGCCGCATTCCCAAATACAAAATCCGTCAACGTCAGTGCTCCAGGTGCTGGTGACGGCACAGAATTCGTAAAACTCATGGTCGACGACAACTGGGGACGCTGGCAGGCTATTATGGATCGCGCGGGCATGGTGCCCGATGGCGTAACCGAGGCCGTAGGGACCGCCCAAATCATAGATGCCCTTTGTCACGCCTTTGGAATTGGCCCCGGTATAGGTGTGATTTATGAGAAAAATGACACACCAGTGGTGCACGGCGACAGGGTATTACTCAAACAAGGTCAAGAAATATCAATGATAACTTACGCCGACCTTTTTGCGGTAGTTTATTGCGGTGACGCGGCCAACCCTACAGCACCGGCATATTATGCGACAAACGGAGCAGGTGTTAGAACATTACCCGGTGGTGGTGCGACGCATTTTGTGCTACCGGATGCACGCGGTTTATCGCTAAAAATGCTTGGCAATGCGACGATAAATGGACGGACAAAAGTGGGGCCGGTGGAACTGGGAGAAAAGCAAGAGGATCAATTCCAGGGGCACCGGCATAATCCATTGGGTGCACTAAATTTTGCATCTTTTACAGCAGGACAACCGATTTATGCTGCTGGAGCAAATGGAAATTATGGCGATACGACTGGAGATCCTGTAACTGATGGGACCAGTGGTACTCCTCGTATTGATGTCAATACCCGTGATTCATCTATCGGCACAAATTTTGGAATAACATATTAAGAATTTATAAGGATAATAAACACATGAAAACAATACAAACCAAAGACATCGACGGCTATCAAGTCATACTCAAAATCAACTCAGCGCTTGGCATGGAGGACCCGGTAGCGACGCAAAAAATAGTGGCCGATAAAATCAAGGATGAAGAAATATTTAAAAAAATTTTCGCTCTAAAAACGCAGGTGGGAGTCTATATTCAGCAAGCAACTCTTGCGGCGCGTAGTGCAAAAGGCGCAAAAATCGCGGGCCAGCCCTGGCAGAATTTCTGGAATGAATATTTGACCCGCACCGCGCAGGCGAAGGCGTGTGAGGATGAACTGAAACCGCTGTGGATAGAACTCAAAAAAGTTTTTGGAACGCTCATTATGCAGAATGCCGTGTATTTTAAACTCAGCAACGGCGAGGAGCTGATAGAGGATAGTGAGGCCGATGAAATTGAAACCCTTATGAACGCAGCTTATGCAGAAGGAAAAGTTCTGTGCCGCGACAAGACCACCGTAATCAATAACGTTGGCCGCGTGTTCTGGACTAAGACAGACAAATGGGCAAAGACAGAAATCAAAAAACTTGGTGAAGTCGCCCCTATCGGCGGCATTGAGATGCAGAATTTAAATGAGGCGCAAATATCTGAAATTAAAAATCAGATTGAATCCGCGCGTATTGCGGGGCTGACCTCTCAAGCTAAGTCAGAAGAAAAAGCAGCAGTGATAAAATCGTTATCCGGCAAGGCCATAGCCATGAGGTCGGAACTCGAAATAAAACGCGACCCCGCGGCATTGCAAAAATCTCAGGACTGGCTTGATGACGCCGTGCATGATGCGGAGGCGACGTATGCGTAAGATAATTGTTGTTAAAGGCAATTGAAGCCGCAGAGCAAGCCGGTCGCGTTGATATCGTCGTCCCTGGTGGCGATGATCCCTATACATACATCGTATGGCGTGATATCAAGGGTGAGATTATAAAAATGGCCCGGTTTATCGTGCCGAAGTTGGGACAGGAATTATAAATTATTATTTTTTTATTTTCGGCCTTCCCCCTAATTTTCCATTTTCCCTGCTAGATTTTTGTTTGGCGGGTGGTTTTGAGGAGCCGCCCTTGCGGCCGAGAGTAGCGGCGGCGATTGGCACAGATTGCATTGTCGTGGCAGCATCAAAATTTAATGCAACCATAAACCCAGCCGCCGTTAATTCGTCATAGGCAGATTTGAGGGTTTTTATGGTCACGTAATATGATTTTACGCCGCGCTCGAACGGAAAACTGAGTTTTTTACATATTGCCTGATACTCGGCAATGTCCTCATCGTCCATATTGTGATGATGCAATCTCCACAATTTACTCGCGTCAGTGGGCAGATCATGCCCAATATCAACACCAGGCATACCAGTTGTTAATTTTTGCTCCTCATCAAAATTATTGGCGGCATCGATTGCCGCTAATTTTGCAATTCGTTCTGTTCGATCCATATCGTTTTCCTCCTGTTGAATTTTGCTTCGCCCCCTGGCCTCCAACGATGGCGGAGAGGGCTTTATATTACTGATTAATCATACTCTCAACTTGATTATAATGCTTGTCATATTCCGCGTTCAGCTTTTCTCTTTTTTCTGTTCTCTCGTTTCTTCTCTTGTCGCAACCTTCGATCATTTCAACCACTTCTTTTTTGAGTTCTTCCGGGATTCTTATCTTGCCACCCATCACTTGTATCATTCCGTCAACGATTCCTCGAAAAATCTTAACTCGTCCGCCGAGTCTAATTTCGATTTCATCAATCTTATTCATGACGGTATGGTCGGCGATATTTTGTTCTTCGGTCTTGTTAATGACTTGTGCCTCTTGTCCGTTTCCTGCTATCCATTTTATCGTATTCATATCCTTTCCTCCTCCTTATCTTATATATGTAATATACCAAATCGCTTAGGATATGTCAAGCATTTTCATGATTTTTTTTATTATTTTTGTAAAAAATTTTATAACAGGTGTGTAGTATGCAAATAAAAACCCCGGTAGCGCCGGGGTTAAGTCGGTGACGGAATGTCACCGACTGATTTTAATTCCCCTAACAAATAATACCTTATCGACAAATACTGCAACCCCGCAGGCGAGCTGAATAAATGAACCCCGTACCGCTTGCCGAAATTATATGACTCAATATCCTTAATCACACCCCTGCCGTCGGGCGTGGTCACGATGTCTCCGATTTTCATAAACGTACCAGCAAAAATATAGTCTCCGGGTCGCGCGTCAGGTAATACCGTATCAGCAGCGCGGCCTTTATCGTGCGCCGGGCGGTGATGAGGCCGGCATAGGAGAATATGTTCATAATTCCTCCTCCTCAAAAAATATGGTATGCAAAAGATGTTCAAATATTTGCCGGACGACATAATGGCGGATGATTGTATCAACATGAATTTTACAGTTGCCATGAGATAGTGTGATTTTGGCTTTGGTGGTGGTCATTTATACCCCCCAGCAGTCGATTTCAGAATCAATCGCATTTTGAACTGTATCGCCCTCATTTGATTCAAGCCATTCAGAATCAGAAAGAGTTTTCGAATAATCGGATATGCCGAATTGTCGATACATTTCGGAATCTAGTTTCTTTTTCCATTCTTGAATATTTTGGGAGGTTAATATCATATACCCCTCCTCAGCGCGTCCGTATCAGCGAATCCATCACGCTCCAGGCACTCCCAGCATTTAGATACGCGCTTGATTTCAGGCTCTGACTCGTCCGTAAAAATTTCCATGTCCTTTCCGCATTCGCATTTATAGCCCCAGTGATTCGGGCCCAGTTTATTTAATTTTGGCATGGTTCACCTCCTGCATAAAACGTACTTCAAAACGATTATCGGGACAATTTCTATATTGTCCGAATTCATCTAATAAAATTAAGGTTCCATCTTCTGAAATTGCAAAACCTTCCATGTCGCAATAAATTAAATCCTTCGCCCATTTTTCATTGAGCGCAATGGTTTCCATGTCTGCTCGTTTACCTGTTTGCAAATCTATTACAATAAACTCCATAACAACCTCCATAAAAAATACTTGAAATCCTACGTGATCTATGCGACATAATTCTCATGGGACAAAAAGAACGGGATGTAATAAACGATCGGCTCAGTAATTTAAAACCGAATGAAAGGCTTTTCCGCGCCAACTGCGGGCTGGGCTGGACCGGTGAATCGACATGGAAAGGAAAATTTTTAATAATAAAAAACGCGCGGCCTTTCCACGGAATGGACGACGGTATGCCCGATTTAATAGGCTGGACCAGCGTTGAAATCACCCCCGATATGGTGGGCCACAAAGTGGCCATATTTACCGGCATAGAAATTAAAACGGGAAAGCAAAAAATAAATCCCGGAAGCGACCAGGATAAATTCAGGGAAATTATTTTGAGGATGGGCGGGAGGCATGAGGTCATTTGATCGCCTCCACCGCAGATATACGTTCGGACAGCCACCTCATTACCGGCACCGCCATACTATTACCAAGAGCCTTGTACCGTGGCCCGTCCGGGCATTTGTCAGATGGTTTTCCGCGCCAAGGGATGAGAGTATAATCATCGGAAAACCCCTGAAGGCGTTCTGCCTCTCTGGGTGTTAAGCGTCTAACTGCAAACGATTTTCTTTGAATTGCAAATAATGACGGTTGCAATACCCCAATCCCTTCACTGGATTCCCACAGATCATGCATGATTTCTTCGGATTGTGAATCTTGAGATGACAACTTCTGCATAATCGTATTAAATTCAGTTCGATATTGTTCCGAAAATTTTCGTCTATATGATGAACATCGCTCGCATTCGGTTTCCCACATTTGGAGCATATCCCTGGTGGTATTATTTTTCGAGCATGATAATGTCCCGTCATCCATCCAGCATTTTTCTTCATTGGTTTTGCATCGAAGGCTTGCGCCATACATATCCGATTGCAATATTTTCTTCTGTTGAAATGAATTAAGTATTCCAAGCACCCATTCGGTAAAATTTTTCTCTCCAATTTTTTCCCGCAATATTCGCAATATTTTTCTGGTGTTTCTTTCTTGTGTGCTGGCATTTTTATTCTCCTCAATCGGTATTATCGGCGTTCCCCTTCCCGTTCCGTCCTCGCTGGAATCATAGCGTCTGGTGAGTTGGTGGGCGATGAGATTATGATGCTCATCCCCGGCCGGGCCGCTTGATCCCTTGCTCCATTTCGCGGACATTGCCTGAGCGCATATTTCCGGCACATAAAATCCGCCCTGTGCCTTATTATCGTCAGGGCCTCCGCGATGACATCCGAGAGCTTGAGTGATTAAATTATAATCGTCCTCTTGTCTTCGTCCGGCATATCCGCGTAAGGCTGGCGGCAACTCCCTTCCCCTTTTCTCGGCTCGGCGGAGGATTCCCCGACAGGCTGTGGCACTCAAATAATACCGTTGCGGCAGGTCGCCAGTCTCCAATATGTCCGACAACGAACACGCGACGCCGCCGCTGGGGTACTCCAAAATATTGAGCGTCAAAGATTCTGTAGGCCCACCCATACCCGAGTTCAGCCAACGCCCCGATGAAGGAGCCAAAATCCCGTCCTTGTTTCGACGACAGGACCCCGGGCACGTTCTCCCAGACCACCCAACGGGGGCGAATTGCCTCAATAATTCCAAGAAAGACGAGGGCCAAATTACCACGCGGATCGTCCAGTCCTTTTCTAAGGCCTGCGACGCTGAACGACTGGCAGGGTGTTCCTCCAACGATAAGGTCAATTGATTGTCCATAATTCCACTCCTTATATTTCGTCATGTCGCCAAGATTCGGAATATCCGGGTAATGATGCGCCAACACCGCAGACGGAAATTTTTCTATTTCTGAAAACGCGACCGGCTCCCATCCCAGCGGATGCCATGCAACTGTAGCGGCCTCGATCCCGGAGCATACGGATAAATAATTCATTTCGTTATTATCCCTTTAACCGTTTAAACAATATTCTATATGCAATCCTCAACCGGCCGCAGAAGTTTTTCTTGTTACAGAATTTTATAAATTCCTGCAACCCTTCTATTTTAATTTCGTCCTCATATTTTCTTACCAGACGTTTAGTTTGTTTGACTTTTTTTTGGCTCATATCCCCACTCCTTGTTCTGTTTTACTATCCATTGCGCATATTCGTCCACCAATCCGCGCTCATGGATAAATAATTTCAGAAGTCCGTTTTGCAGAAATATTTTATCTATTATCTGCTTTATCATGTTGATCTGATCCAGCCCCGTCGTCATAGCGCGTCCCTCCTATTTTTAAATATTTTCTGTCATTAAATTCTTCTTTCTTTCCCTTGTTCCATTGACTCACTGGTCTGAAATATCCGACGACGCGAGAATATATTTCGCATGGAATTTTTTTCATACACTCCTTCCTAAACACTTACCATTTAATTTTAAAATTATTTTTTTTTGTTTATCCGATAATTTACCACTTTTCAGCACATGCCATTCATATACTGACGCGATGAATTCAATCTCCCAGTCATTTAATATTTCTTGATGCTGGTTGACGATGCGTTTTATGATTCCTACAAAATTATATTCAGTCATGCACTCCTCCTCGCGCGTAATTCGCGCATCATAAAATAGACTTTGCCCGGTTTCCAGCCTTTGATTCTGCATATTTCATGCAATAAAGGCACGTTAATTGTATGCCGTGAGTCGTATGTCAGTCTATGATATACCCATAGGGAGTTGTAACCCAAATCATCCGAGATTTTTAATAACTGCTCGATAGGTCCCGGCGCTGGTTTCTGTTTATATTCCCTGGCAAGGTCCCCGATCCTGTCCTGTATCTCTCGGCGTTCTTCCGGGGGCATATCCATCAACGGTATAGGGTGCGGCGCCTCGATGAGCTCGGCGGGGACTACCACCATCGGCTTACGGACATCTTTTATGGTCTTGTCCGGATTATGCTCACAGATGGCGCAGTGCGGGCGCGGACAGTAGAGGAAGTCCAGATGAGGACACAGCACGACATTATTATTTTTAGCTCGTTTGCGTTTTTCGGTACCGTTAAAATTCCATGTGATATGCGGCGCATAATGCAGGGGTATTCCTGGATACGCGGCGTCCTGATGTTCAAGTAAATTATTGACGTGGTCAAAAAATAACGCTTCCTCTTTTTTGTATCCGGTCACTGGGTCAGACCAGGGTCGGAGTATGCGCCCCACGCCCTGCATATATACTGCGCGGCTAAGTGTTGGTCGTATGGTCGCCCCATACTCGACGCGGGGAATGTCAATTCCGTATGAAAATATATCAACCCCGCAAAGGCCGTCAATCATGCCATTTGTAAGCGCGGCTATGAGTTCTCGGCGTCGGGTGTCTGTCATAGTGGAGTCAATGTTAAAAAATTTAAACCCCTTATCGCGGAATCGTTCTGCGGTCTGATCTGCGGCTTTAATCGATCGACAAAATATTAACGCGGGCTTTCCCTTGCCGTGGTTGGAATAATGACCCACGAGCTCGCCGTATATTTTTTTACGTTTCAGGAGCGCGTCAAGTTCCTCCTCGTCATATTCGCCTTTTCTGATATGCAGGTCTGAAAGTCCATCTAGGGGCGGTGAAAAATACCGGAGCGGTGCCATAAAGTCATGCTCGGTGAGCCAGGGTATAGACGGGCCCTCTATAAGTTCGTCGTATATGCCTCCCGCTTGAGTGGATAATCCGCGTGAATCTCCGCGTTCCGGCGTTGCGGTTACTCCTATAATTTTTGATGTGGTCGGCAAATGCTTGGAGATATCGATTTGTCGATCGATCATCAAATGGCATTCGTCTATTAGTAAAAGATTGGGCCAGCGTTTGATTTTGTCAAAACGCCGAATAAGTGTATCAGATGACACGACGTGGATATTAAATGACTTACTTTCGTTACTGCGCGGGTTTATGGTATTATGCGGCACGTTCCATTTACTGAGGTGTGCGCTGGTCTGAGTTATGAGCTCCTTGCGGTTTACAAGTATCCAGGCAAGTTTGTCTTTGTCAAAAACTGACTCACACATAGCCGCCATTACAGGAGTTTTCCCTGCCCCCGTGGCGAGCTGGATGCAGACTGAGCGATTGCCGGCCAAGGCACGCCGGGCGGCGAGGTAGAGGTCAGATTGATAGGTGCGGAGGGAATTATTCAAAACAGCCTCCCTTGTGCGCGGATTCCGTCCAGACGCTTGACCGATGCGGCATGATAATCAGCATCTTTTTCTATGGCTAAAAATTCAAACCGTTCCAGAAAACAGGCTATCGCACATGACCCAGACCCGGAATGAGTATCAATAATCTTGTCGCCGGGTTTGGCGTAGTTCTGTAGTAACCAGCGGTAAAGAGCAATGGGTTTTTGGGTGGGGTGGATTTTGGTTTCGTTCCCATTATTGCGTTGAGTAAATTTCACACATGCCCCATGAAATGATGTCCACGCATATTCTCCATCAGAAAAACTCATTCCATAAGGAATTAATTTATCCCAAAAAATAAAATGATAATTTGCGGGTAATTCAAAATAATTTCCTCCCCATATAATTTGATTTTTAGATATTCTCATTAATGCATCGAAATAATTTCGATCGGGTGGTGTTTTGTCCCATTTTTTCTGTATATATTTTTTTATCTGTCCTTTTTTTAATCCCATATTCATATTTATATCTATTCCATACGGAGGATCAACTATCGCCAGCTCGAAATATTTATCCGGTATATCGCGCATGATGTCCATGCAGTCGGCGAGGATAATTTTATTCATCGGCAGATTATTCAAACAACGCCTCCACCTGCTCGTCCTCGGTTTTCTCGTCCCACTTTTTCTTGATAATATCTTTTAACACAGTACAGCGCCTACCTTTTATCACGCCGAAAAATCCGAGGCTGCGCTGGCCGTCGATATATCCGGGGTGACGTTTCAATATTTTATTATAGCCGCTTCCTGAATCGATTATTTTTGATATCAGATGGTGACAATTTGCCACCGCCACATTGGAGCCGTCCGCAATTCGTATGCCGTAACGCGCCAGGTGATCGCGGTAATCCCTAATTTTTTCCTCGGTGTCATCGGCGGTGGTGTTGCCCGCATATACCCGATTCAGACACTGCATGATTGTCATTTTTTCGCGCTGATTGTTGTCGTGCAATATTTCTATGGTCTCATCCATGATACGGCCCACGACCTCTGCGGCCTCATTGCGGTGTTCTTCGGCCGGTTGTAGTGCGTAGTATTTGCCCAACATCTGCTCGATTTGCTCGTTTGTTGGGCAATCGGTCGCGGTCCAGACCACCATAAACGCGGAGGCCAGGAGCGCGTCCGCATAAGACGACCGGTAATCCCGTCCAGTTTTTTCACGGATTATGTCAACAATTCTGTCGGCGAGGGCGAATATTACATGTAATTTTTGCCACGTCAGGGCGCGTATGGCACGGCAATTTTTTTCGGATAATAAATTTTTTAATTCGGTTTCGATTTCCTTCCATGTGTCGCCGTTGGTGGGCAGAATCATGTTGACGCGGAATATTCTGTTTTCATCGGCGATATCATGTATGGTTGGATCAATAGAAATAAACATAAACATATTTTGCATTTTAAATGATATGGGGTTTCCATCTGCACCACCTCTGCCAGAATCTGGAGAATTTTTTGAAACACTGGCTCTCATTAACAGAAATAATTCACCCCTATTTTTTTGTTGTTTATCGGTTTTCCCTTCTGTTTCATCTAAAATTGCAGAGCAAGAATCATTCTTAATTATTTGTCTAATATAGGCGGATGTGCAATCGTTACCGTTGAACCATTTGCATGAACCTATATTTTTTACCACAATTTCGGCCACTGTTGATTTACCTGAACCAGATGGACCAGTCATTAGTATTGCTGGCCTATATGGTAATGCACCCGCAAATGGAGCGAGTACCGCCCACCCCAAACAACGCACAGTATCCGCGAGCGTTTCAAAACTCATTTTAAATACCGTATCTTTGACCGCCCTTGTCAATTCCATGCCAGCCGCCTCATCTGATATGCCAATATCATGCTGGGGCAAACGCAGGTATATTTTTTTTTTATCATAATCTCCAATCGGCGATATGCCGTCGTGATAACTGATGTCGTCGCCGTCACGCCAGGCGCCGCGCCCCCGGATGTCGGACTCGTGGAAGTCTTTATTCTGCGCGATGTTAATAATGTCGTCGATCGCGGCGTCATAATCGGCCCCGCCCTTCATGGGGAAGTTTTCGTTCCAGTAATCGGCGGACGACAGAACTTTTAATTTCTGTTTAGACATACTATCCAGGTTCCATTTAACCATGCGCCCCCATGCAGTAATAAACGCCGCCCTGCCGTCGTCACCTATTCCTAAAATTTTAAACGGTTGAGAAAGAGCACCGGGATCGCGTGGGTTCGTGGGTGAACCCTGACAGTTGGGGGTAGTCATTGCGTCGGGGGTTCCCGGTGCTAATTCTGAATCGCTTAAATGATTTTGCGAATTGATAACATATTCCCGGAAATCGGTGGGCGTCATTACCTGTAATATTTCAAATAGGTCTGCGCCTTTCGGTTTTATTTTCCGCGCCTCGATTAAGGGCTTAACGACTTTTAGCTGGGGTAATTTTTCTTTTATCTTCGCGGCTGCCCTGAGTCCAGGGTCGTCATCGTCAGGCATCATAAATACTTCTTTATATCCAGCCAACACCGACCAGTCGGCGAGTTGTGCCTTACCAGATCCACCGGACCATGCAAGATGTAAAAACGGAGTGGCTTTCTCATTTCCGAGTTCTGCTTTTTTTGCGCCCTCATGGATCATGATTTGTCGGCGTTCTGGATTCTGCGCCAGCAAATGTAAATTATATATCAGCACCGGCGCACCGGCCCAGCGCAGGCCGTGACCGTCGTACCAGAATGTAATTACTTCCTTTTTCTCGCACCCACGCTCAAAACGCACATCGAGTGCCAAGACTCGTCCCTCGGCGTCAGTATATCGCCATGACCCCTTGACTTCGCCCCAGTCTTTGCGCTGAGCGATTTCCTTTATCGGCTCCGGTGCGCATAATTTATGCACTTCTTCAGGACCGAGCGCCACCGGCTCCTGTTTTTTTCGTTTTTGTTTTTCGTCCGCTATTCCTAGCGTATCCCTCACCGCCTTTAGTTTGTCTTTAAAGTCGTGGCAACCGTCAAGGAGTTCGACGAGTTGAAATACATCCCAGTTCGCCTGGCATACCGGGCAATGCAGCATGTGGTGTCCGTCTTTATTCTCATACAGCACCGCCGACTCGTGTTCGTCCGAGTGTACCGGACACCGCCAGGTTTTTTTCGTAGCGTTATATGACACGCCGCGACGCTGTAGAAAAGTGCGGAGCTGTGAGGTTTCGCGGGTGAAGTCGGACATTAAAACAGCCTCCCTTGTGCGCGGATTCCGTCCAGACGCTTGACCGATGCGGCATGATAATCAGCATCTTTTTCTATGGCTAAAAATTCAAACCGTTCCAGAAAACAGGCTATCGCACATGACCCAGACCCGGAATGAGTATCAATAATCTTGTCGCCGGGTTTGGCGTAGTTCTGTAGTAACCAGCGGTAAAGAGCAATGGGTTTTTGGGTGGGGTGGATTTTGGTTTCGTTCCCATTATTGCGTTGAGTAAATTTCACACATGCCCCATGAAATGATGTCCACGCATATTCTCCATCAGAAAAACTCATTCCATAAGGAATTAATTTATCCCAAAAAATAAAATGATAATTTGCGGGTAATTCAAAATAATTTCCTCCCCATATAATTTGATTTTTAGATATTCTCATTAATGCATCGAAATAATTTCGATCGGGTGGTGTTTTGTCCCATTTTTTCTGTATATATTTTTTTATCTGTCCTTTTTTTAATCCCATATTCATATTTATATCTATTCCATACGGAGGATCAACTATCGCCAGCTCGAAATATTTATCCGGTATATCGCGCATGATGTCCATGCAGTCGGCGAGGATAATGCGGTTTAGTTCGGGGACGGTCATCTCACTTCCCTATCGTTAAAAATATGTTTTATATATCTGCCATCAATTTTGTTCTGCATGTTATGATTTAATTTATCCCGCGCGTCGATCTCTGAACGCGCCGTATATCTCATCATAATCATGCTCCTTTTTTTATTGCCCAAACTGCACCAACATGTGCGCCTGTACCCCATAATACATATCTTTTGACACCAGCCCGCGGATGACCATAACCCCGCAACCAACGCCAAACGTGCCTGCAAACATGCGGGTATAATGCAGACCGCCGCCA
>Ga0209641_10000166_pt1 | contig 54213 bp, 44 predicted proteins | sample RifCSP16_1_FD_184022 | JGI IMG/M metagenome (GOLD analysis project Ga0209641, IMG submission 184022) | Soil microbial communities from Rifle, Colorado - Rifle CSP2_sed 16_1 (SPAdes) (version 2) | ecosystem: Environmental > Terrestrial > Deep subsurface > Rock core/Sediment | place: Rifle... | reverse complement strand
CTGCCAGGGATGGGCGCAAACTGCACAACCTGGTGGGTGTGCAGCTGCAGTCTTCCGGGCTGCCAGATTCCATGACTGCCGAGGAAGCGATGAAATTCATGTGTGCCTACCATGGAGTACCGCAAAGGGCAGACCTGCTGCACAGGTTGGGATTGGGAGGACATCTTAAAGCCCAGTATTCGGAACTATCTACCGGCTTGCAGCGCAGGCTGGTCTTGGCACTTTCCGTTGCCCATCAGCCCGAGATCCTGATCCTCGATGAGCCGACAGCCGGGCTGGATGTGGAATCCCGCAGCGAACTGCATGATATGATGCAGGAGTTGAAGGCAGGCGGCACGAGCATACTGCTGGCCACGCATGACATGGCAGAAGCCGAGAAAATGACCGACAGGGTGGCTATCCTGGTGCGGGGCAGGATCGCAGCCACCGGCACTCCCCACGAGTTGACCTCGACCGGTTCATCTTACACGAAGGTCTCGGTGCGCATGGAGCAACCGGAATTGTTCGACTCGGAAAGAGTGTTCCCGGCGGTCTCACAGCATATGCAGAAAGACGATTACGAAGTCTACTACAGCACCGACCCGGTGCAGACAGTCTCAACCATCCTGGAGTATTTCCGTGACAGCGAAAACAATTTGATCGATCTGCGGGTGGAGCGCCTATCCCTGGAGGAACGCTTCCTGGAGATCACAAACGATGGAGGTGGGCAATGAGCGCTTTTCTCAACCATTTTTCCTACGAGTTCAAATCCGGCATACGCAACCGGTCGCTGCTGCTGCTCAATTACCTGTTCCCGCTCGGATTCTATGCCATGATGGGACTGGTGATGACCGCCATCAACCCGGGTTTTAGAACGACCATGACACCGGCCATGGTGCTGTTCGCCATCATGGCCAGCACCCTGCTGGGACTGCCCAACCCGCTGGTGGAATCACGCCTGGCAGGCATCTACCGCAGTTACAAGATCAACGGGGTGCCGGCAATCTCGATCCTGACCATCCCGATGCTGACCACCGTGGTGCATGCGCTGATCGCTTCAGCCATCATTGCCCTGACATCGGCTCCGCTCTTCGATGGTGCCGCACCAGCCAACTGGCTGAACTTTGCACTGGTAACCCTGGCGGCTGCCTTCACCTGCGGATCACTGGGTGCATTGATCGGCGTGATCAGCAGGGACACGCGTTCGGTGGTGCTGTGGTCGCAGCTGATCTTCCTGCCTTCCATGCTGATCGGTGGGTTAATGGTGCCTTTGGATATTTTGCCTGAATTCATCAGGCCTTTCTCCATGCTGCTGCCGACCACGCAAGCCATGCAGGCATACACAGGGCTGGCATACAACCTGTCGACCGTTTTCGACCCACTGCTCTCGCTTGTTGTGCTGCTGGCCAGCGGCTTGCTGGCTTTTTTGCTTGCCATCTACCTGTTCAGCTGGGATACGCAGAACAGCACCCGCCGGGGAAGTCCGCTGCTGGCGCTGCTGGTTCTTGCCCCTGCTGTTCTGGCGATATTTCTCGTTTGAGAATTGCAGCAACAAAAAAATTATTTAGTCATGAGAACGGATGTGGAACACATCTGTACGAAGTAGTAAAACAGATAATACAAGGAGTTTTCCTTGATAAGCCTCCAAGCATGATCCTGTCTGAATAAAAACCCGGGAGATGTAAATCTCCCGGGTTTGTTCAATCCAGTAAGTACGTTAATTATTCGGTGGGAAGTGATTGAAGGTAAGCCAGGACATCAGCGATCTCCTGCCAGGTCCACCCCAGGTTGATGGCAGCGGGCATGCCATCAGCGCCGGGCTGCCCGTATGCGATCTTGCCGAAAATCTCCCACGGATTATCGAGAGCCAGGGTTCCAACGAACTCTACACCGTCTCCATCGTCGAAATCGATCAACTTACCGTCCAGTCCGTGGCAGGCTGCGCAGGTGGCTTCGAATAGAGGCATCCCTTGGGAAGGATCACCAATGACGCTCTTATCAGAATTGATATATATGCTCAGATCCTGCACCTGTTGTACAAAGATGACCAGGGCACCCAATTGGGTGTCGTCCAGCATGGTGGAGAAGTCGTGGTTATCACTCTTGAGAGCAGTTAATAGTTCATCTGAGGACTTTTCACGGGCACTGTAGACTCCGGAAAAACCAGTGAAGTGTGACCCAGAGGAATAAGCACCTTCAAAACCCTTGTAATCCCAACCATGACATTCCTTGCAGCGCCAGGTATCATTACCAGTACGGGTATTTGTGTCCTGGGTAGACCACAGGGGTTGATCACCTGGGACTGTGGCACCGACCACTTTGACCCAGTTGTCATATAAAAGCCCACCCAGTGAGGTAACCGGGTTGACAGCTGGCAGACTCTGGGTATAGGCTAACAGGTCTATGTAATCCTGGGTTTCCAATGTGACAAGAGCCATGGCAGGCATCTCGTTAGGAATTCCGAAACGGGCTTTATGAACGACCTCCCACGGATTATCCAGTGACTTTGGTCCAACGTAAACAGGATCGGTGCCGCTACCGAAATTAATGGCAGTACCATCTGAACCATGGCAGGTAGCGCAGTTTTGGTTGAACAGGCTCTTGCCACTTTCCAGGTTTCCGCCAACAGCTATCTTGTTGGCGTCGATAAAGGCTGTAGAATCGAGAACTCCTTCACTCAGGAAGAGTGCGATATCTATCAGGGCTTGTTCATCCATGTAAGGCGAGAAATCGTGGTCTGGATTAGTTTCACCTTTAAGGGCTGCTAGGATATTATTAGCATCGGTCCCGATCACTTGTAATACACCTATGAAACCAGTGAAATGTGAACCAGAGCCATATGCGCCTTCGAATCCTTTGTAATCCCAACCATGGCATTCCTTGCAACGCCAGGTATTATTACCTGTACGTGTATTCGTGCTCTGTGTAGACCACAGAGGTTGTTCCGTAGCGGGAACTTCCAACCCGAGACCTTCCATCCAATCGTAATAGAGCATACCGCCCCGGATGGGATCACCTGTTAATGCAGGCAGGACAGATGTGGGTGCTTCTGTTGGAGGATTTACTGCCGGGGCTTCGGTAGGAGTTTTTCCTCCGCAGGCAGTCAGCAAGACAACCAATATGAGTAATAAACTTGCTGGTAGAGCAAATTTTTTCATGACATTCTCCTTTATGGCGTGATAAAATCGATGGGATAAACCATCAGATTCTGAATGATATCAAATGAACCCGTCAAAATTATGTCAAAGTTTGTCTCAAATGTGTCAAAAACTACTTATATTTGGATAAAATTGCATATATGAAATCAAAAACACCCGCCTTGCTGCAAAGACCCGGATTCCAAAAAAGTAAATTACTGCAATGGGGCGTCCCTCTGGTGCTGTCTGCATCTGCCATTATTTTTGAACTGGTGGAACACCAGGTTGATGGACACATTGATATTAATGTCTCCGTGGTCAGTGAATTGGTCATTTTTGGGCTGCTTTTTCCCATAGTCCTTTTCTTTATTATTGCCTGGATGCGTTTATTGGTGGAAGCAGAGAATCAGTCCAGGAATAAGTTGGATGACCTCATCAAGGATCTGGAACAGAAGGTTGCAGACCGAACAGCGACACTTGAAAAAAGAAATCTTGAATTGGCTAATGCTAATGCCGAACTAATGCACCTGGATGAGATGAAATCGGAGTTTGTCTCAATGGTCAGTCATGAACTACGTACCCCTCTGACCATTCTAAAAGGTGGATTTGAATTGATCAGACAACATGCAGAGTTTATTCCTGCTCCCGTCAGTCGTACATTGGAAATGATGGAAGGAGAAACCGAACGGTTAAAACGAAAGGTACAGACCATATTGAATATCTCCCAACTTGATGCAGGTAAAATGGAGATCAATCTGGGACCTGTTGCACTTCGTCCTTTGATGGAAAAGTCAGCCAATGTCATCCTGATCCCCGAAAACCGACCCATCGAATGGGAGTTTAGTGAAAGTCTCCCCCCGGTTCTGGCTGATGAAGTGCAATTGGAGGAAATTGTCCGCAACCTGATGCGTAATGCGGTCAAGTATTCACCACCAAACAGCAAGATCTATTTATGTGCCTGCCAAGAGGAAGATAAGATCAAAATATCAGTCAAAGACCGCGGAGCAGGAGTACCTGTAGAGCAGCAGTCTTATATTTTCGAAAAATTCAGCCGTGGGAAATGGGAAGGTCAAGACAGCTCCCCGCAAGGATGGGGACTGGGATTGTTTTTTGCGCGCAAGATGATCAATGCCCAAAATGGTTCAATTGGTGTGAACAGCCCAGCTTGGCTGGATGACAGTGTGCCAGGTTCGGAATTCTACCTGATCCTTCCAGTGGCGGATATCAGCGAGGTATGAATCAATGATTTCCATCCTGCTGATCGATGATGATCAAAACCTTGTTAACTTGCTTAAGGAATACCTGGAGAATCAGGGATATACAGTCCATTCAGCTTCAGATGGACAAAAAGGAATGCGCGCTTTCTATAACCACCAACCCGACATAATTATATTGGATATAACCATGCCGGGTAGAGACGGTTGGGAAATATTGGAACGTATTCGTGAAGTGAGTGATAAGCCAGTGATAATGCTGACCGCTCGAAGCGGTGAGAGTGAAATATTACGAGGTTTTTCACTTGGTGCAGATGATTATGTCAGCAAACCATTCTCCTTCGCCCAGCTGAGTGCGCGTGTGGGTGCAGTGCTAGCTAGGACGGGAGATAAGGATACAGACAGAGAACGGTTGGAATGGGGCGGATTGAGGGTTGAACTGACCATATGTCGTGTGTATCGGGATGGTCAATCCATCTCTCTGACCCCTACTGAATTCAAGTTGCTGACCACACTCATGCGCCGACCTGGTGAAGTACTCTCACCTGAGGACTTGGTGTGTGAGGTTTGGGGTCCGCAGTACAAGGAAGAGATCGGTTTTGTTCGCCGCTATATATGGCACCTCCGCCGCAAGGTGGAAGTAGACCCAGAGAAACCACAATTTATCCACAATGAGCGGGGTTTTGGATACCGATTCGGAGAGTCAAAATTAGAAGACCAGGTACAGGATAGTGGGAATTGATCAATGCTATTAATTCAATATGACTGAGAATTAAAGGCAATTCACCAATTAATCTATTGATCTTGGAGCCGTATCTTTTTTATTTGGACTTGTTTCACTGCCACGATCAATGCGATGGCAGTAATCCAGACAAAAGTCTCGCTTTCAAGGATCAGGCTCAAGGAGATATTGGCAACCATCCCAAAGACAAGGACTATGAAAGGGAAAGCGGATTCGAGGGTTCGTTCCTTCAGCAGGTACCTGATGGCGTGGATAAATCCCTTCACAATAAGGATAAGCAAAACGATCGTTCCGACGATGCCCAAATGGAGAAGGATGTCCACGAAGCCATTATCACCGATCATGACAGCGGAGTCCCAATGCAGGGTTAACGCCAGGGTATTGCGAATGCCCTGGTAGTGCCAGATGGCACCGTAACCGAACCCCAACCAGGGATGCAGGATGATGAGATGTTGAAACAGGTATTCCCACATTTCCATACGGCCTGTAAGCGTGGTGTTCCTGCCCAACAAACCAAAGACGAAGTCGAGATTGGTGAGGATGATCAACCCGATCACGATGAATATGCCTGCCAAACCGAGATAATGGCGGCGTGCCAGTTTATGCTGCCACTTTTCCCATGCAAAGAAGACGATCACAAGGAAAACCAATACGAGGGCAGTGATTATCCCGGTCGCAGATTTGCTTTTCAGCAATAAGTATGATGCGCTGACCAGTATGATGATGTTGAAATAGATGCTGCCACTCCGCTCCTTGATGCTGCCAGGGAGCCGGTATAAGGAAAGTGCTACAGCCAACGCCATGAAACAACCCAGGTAATTGCGATGCCAGAAGATCCCGCTCCAGGCACCTTTATAAAATGGGGCTGACATGACGCCGTATTGCGGGAAAAAAATGCTGGAAATAAAGCTGAGGATGATGACTGCCGCAAGGAACAGGGAAAGGTTCTTGACGATCGTTTCCAGCCGATACGCAGATCCGATATAGATCGCCAATAGGGAACTGAAAACGAGGATGATGACCTTGTAAGCGGTAATCAGCGGATTGATCGACCAGAGCAATGAAAAGGCAGCCAGCATGAAGAAGCCGATCACAAGCCAGTTTGATCTGCACACCTGGATAAAACCTTTGATGGAACGATCCCAAACGATCTCGAGGATCATCAGGAAGAGCGGAATTAACCATAAGATCAATTCCTGGATGACACTGTAATAATCGCAGGGACCGGTTGGTGTCAGCCAATCGGAGGGGCAGTTGGCGCCGCGGATCGGACGCAATATGAGAGACCGAAACAATCCGACGAAGAAAACAAACTGGATCAGAATTGATTTCCGGAACGAATTGAATGTATTCAAGGTGGAGTCCTTTTTGGTTAGAAGGAACCTTTTCCGACGATCACAACCCATATCGTGCGGATCAATATGTTGATATCCAGCCAGATCGAATAATTTTCCACGTAATAAATATCTTCCTCGGTATGCAGGTGCATCACCTTTTCACTGCGCCCGTTCACCTGCCACCAACCGGTGATGCCAGGCGGAACGGAAAGCCGCCTGCGCTGCCAGTGTTCATACTGCTGCACCAGGTGGGGAAGCTCCGGGCGCGGGCCGACCAGGCTCATTTCACCCTTGATGACATTGATGATCTGCGGGACCTCATCAAGGCTGAACCGTCTCAGGATCCTGCCCAGTTTGGTCACACGGGGATCATCCGGGGTTTTATGAATGGTCTGTCCATCGCTGTTCAGGCGGGTCACCTGGGATTGAATATCCTCCGCATTGATCAGCATGGTCCTGAATTTGAGGATATCAAAAACCTTCCCATTTTCCCCAATTCTTTTCTGCTTAAAGAAGACCGGGCGGCCATCAATAAGGAGAACCAGTAGGGAAACCAGAAGAATGACCGGTATGGCGATCAGACAAAGAGGCAGAACGATCGAGAGATCAAACGCCCGTTTCAGAACACGAGAGTAATCATCCAGGGCGGGCGTGCGCAACCCGAGTAGGGGCAAGCCGGCCAGGCTTTCCACCCGCGTGTTCGAAATGGATAGATCAAAATAATCCAAGGATATCCAAACCCCCAGCGGGAGATCATCCAGGGCGGTGGCAATGGCATCGATCCAAGCATTGGCATTGCGGGGCAGCGATACGACCACATCGGTGATATTCTTCCCGATCACAGTGGAACGGATCGATTCCAGCGTTTGACTGCTCAAACCAGACGGATCCCCTTTAAATGTGGGCAGGCTTTCCAGGTCCAGAACTTCGAATCTTGTGGGCGAATCCAGGGTCTCTGCAGCGATGTTCTTTTTGATGCGGGTAAGCGCATTCCCCGTTCCGATGAGCAGGAGCCTGCGGGTGGTATCGAGGGTTTCCTTGCGCAGGCGGAACACCAGGCGGGCGACCAACCTCCACAAGCCACACAGCAGAAATGAAGCAGCAACGATCAGCAGGAACAAGGCACGTGAAAAATCACGGAAGGTCAGGAAAAGGAGACCAGCCTGGCTGATGGCTGCCACCAGGGAGGCGAAGGTGAGGGTGCCCAGCTCGTCAACGATCCTGAAATTCTTTTTGCCGTCATAAATGGAGAATCCAGCCAGGCTGGCGACCCAAACCAGGGGGAAGACTGCGTAGATCCAGGCTGGATATTGAACGTTTGGTGGAAGTTCCGCAATGAAGGGGAGTGGGTTTAATATGACGCGGACATAACGCATCAGGATGATGGATGCCAAAACCATGATCGCATCCAGACCGATGGAGAAGACTGTGAAGTTGATGGAGAAGCGCTTGATCATTTTCCTGGTTGAATTATCCCATCTTTTCCATAAATAATTCACGGATTAACAAGAATATAAAGCGTGGATTGGTGAATACATAGCGTTTCCACAAGCGGGCTGGTTCCTGGGTCAGCCGGAAGAACCATTCAAGCCCCAGTTTTTGCATCCATGATGGTGCTTGATGAATTGTACCTGCATGAAAATCAAATGCAGCACCAACACCAAGCATTACAGAATTGATAGTTTCTTTATGTTCGGCTATCCACCTCTCCTGCTTTGGGCAGCCCAAGCCGACAAAGAGGATGCGAACACCAGAAGCCAGGATTTGGGAGCTGATCTCCTGATCCTCCCCGGCAGTTAAAGCCCGGAAAGGGGGGCTAAAAGAGTAGGCAACATGTAGACTAGGAAACCTGTCTTTCATTTTCGTAATAAGCGATTCCAATACTTCCGGTTTGCCTCCATAGAACCCAACCGGGATTTGCTCTTTAGATGCTGCTTCCAGAACCTTCAACATTAATGTTGGGCCGTAGACCCGTTCCTGGTCATGGAAACCCTTGAGACGCAAAGCCCAAACCAGGGGCATACCATCAGAGGTGACGATATCGGCGTCGTTGACGATATTCTGGAACTCCGGATCGTCATAGGCGGTCATGACCATGTGCACATTGGCGGCGAAAATTTGACGAATTTCTTTTTGTTTAGCCCAAAGAATTACAGATTGAACTACTTCGTCATAATTGATGGATTTGAATTTGATTCCAAGAATGGATTTCTTCATCATAGAGTCATTCGTAGGTTTGATGAATTCATTTAAATAATTATATTCTCCGAAGAATCCTTGCAACCAAACGACGAGGATCAAGAAGTGATACCCAAATTAGAGATAAGTAATCTCGATTAACAAGGTAAGACCTCCACAATCTTAAAACGTATTCTTCATGGAGAATCCGTCTCTCAACTCTTCGATTCATATTTCTTAAGAATAATTCAAAGGAAATTTCTGGTTTATTAGCTTTCCTATTTTTTGAACATTCAACTGCATAAAAATGATACTGCACATTCCTGTGAACATCTTGCATTGATAAACTATCGTTACTTAGCCGAATTTTATAAAGGAACTCCTTTGAATTAGACAGTTCGTACCTTTCTATTAAGCGAAGAAACAGGTCAGTTTCTTCAGCATTTTTAAATTGAAGCCGATAACCACCAATCTCATGCAATGAATTCGTTCTAAATAGAGTGGCTCCTTGGATCATTCCTCGAAGACCATTCGAAATTTCCCATTTAATATAGTTTGAACTTAAAGGTACTGTTGAGGAACCAATAATTGCTTCAGTTGAATTATCAATATAATAACAATTGGAGCTGCATGCAGCAATAGATGGATTATTTTCAAGTAAATATAATTGAACTTCTAAACGAGTTGGTGCAGATATATCGTCTGCATCCATCCGGGCAATAAATGGGATTTTATTTTCATCCGCATATTGAAGTGCCCGATTCATGGAAGCTCCAGGGCCAAGATTATCTTGATCCCAAATTACTACTCTATCATCCTGAACGGAATCAACTTCCTGCCTGCTTGTATCTGTTGAACCATCATTGATGACTAAGAGTCTGAAGTTTGAGTAGGTTTGTGTAAGAATAGAATTGACAGCCTTCTTGACGTAAGGAGCAGCATTGTATAATGGCATAACAACAAGGATTAAAGGATTATCCACTTAAACCTTCTTATCATCATTAATAATTTCTTCCCAGATTGCAATCATCTCGTTAACTAATTTTTTGCGATCAAAAGCCTCAACCCCTGATCGCTCAATCCAAATTGGTTTTTCATTTAAATAACCATTGTAAATTTGTTCAATATAATTTGATGCTTCTTCAACTTGGTCAAAGTTAAAATGCTTACCCAGGAAGTTATTAATAACTAAGTTACTTGAAGCGCCAGTTTCTGAGAAAAGAAGTACTGGAGCCTTCCCAACAGCCCAATATTCATAGAGAGTGCCAGAGATCGATGAAAAATTTTCATATGGTTGTACCAAGAAAAATAGATCTGCCTGCCACATTCTAATTACCAATTCTTTTCGGTCAACAACACCGCAATAATGAACCGCTGAAGTTGGCAATAATTTTCTTAACCAATGTTTAAAGTAAGCATCCGGTTCTTCACCCAAAAACTCAAGTTCAATTTGCGTGATTGAGTTAGGATTATTATTAACGAATAATTCCAAAGCTTTCAGAAATGGTGACAAATCGCGATATTCTTTCCGATATCCTGATGCAGATGAAAGAATCCGAAATCGTTGATTATTCAAGTTCCTTTTTTTTCTAAAGAGAAATTTAAATTCATCAAGATCTTCTCCATTTGGGATATATCGGATCTTATTTTCCAACCCATGAGGGGAATATCTTTTTGTCCATGCTTCATAACTTTGAATTGTTGGAGTAATAACTGCAGAAGCTTTTTGTAAAACACTTTTCTCAATCGAACTTTCAATTTTCTTACGTAACCGCCCTTTATTATAGTATTCGGGAGATCCAACCCAATCGTCTTTCATGTCTAGTATAAATGGTATGGAAAACAATTTCGACAGGATCGCACCAACAGTAACATTTGTAAAAGGCGGAGAGTTTACAAAAATCAGATCAGGTTTTGATCGATGGTATTTCTTCCATCCTGAACTAACTACAGCCAATCCCCACGGAATGGACGAATTATGAAAAAATTTCTGCTTAATTCTCTTTAATATTCCATTATTATGGAAAGGATCCCCTACCCTAGTTATGATTGTACTCACAGGAATTTCCTTTAAGAGAAATTCACTCATCGTTAATTCTTGTATCACAGGGTGATCTTGGTCCTGCGTCAATACATTAAATGACCAACCTTGTTGTGATGCATATTTTATTATTTTTACAAGACGAATCGAAGCTCCCGCCGAGCTGAGAGGGGGAAAATAACGGGTAACTATTAAAATATTCTTCAAGATGGTAATTGCTCCTGAATCATTTTATCAAATTCCCAAAAAACATTCTTTGAATTATTTTAAGGGTTTATTGTCGGTCAATCTCATTTACTTTTCTGTAGTGTTTCTGTTGAAATCCAAGAAAACCCAAGATTTCTCCAATCCCCTCAGAAACGAATAAGAATGATTTCATTAATCCGGTATAACGATATTGAATAAGAAATGGTAATAATAAGAATAAGCCTTTTAGAATATGGTAGCTTCCTTTTATACAACGCATCAAAATAGTTTTGAACGATGCGTTAAGGATAAATTCTATCCTGGATCTATTACTTCCCACCCTATAAGCTCGGCCTATCAGATATGTTGATTTCACACGCTCCCGGGAGACAATTTCATGGATGGCTGGAGCATTTGACCAAACGATTTTTGCTCCGAGCTGATGAATCTGAAAAAAGAACAAGGAATCCTCTCCTCCCGTGAGGTTAAATCTTTCATCAAATGGCCCTTTAATTGCATATAACCATTCCCGTTTAATTAACACATTTCCTGAATTTGCTGTAAACAATTCATCCCCATCGTTAAATCTTTTCCTATCTAGAAATCGTCCTGTTAAAAACCATCTTGGTGAAGTATTATGATAAACAGGAATTACAGGTCCTAATATTACATCAGCGTTATAGGTTTGTTGTGCTAACAATAACTCATCCAACCATGATGGATCAACTACTTCATCGTCATCAACAAAGGCAACAAAATCCACATCATCTGCCAACTCAACACAGCGATTACGGGCTGAAGCGATCCCTCTGGTTTCCTCTTTATCATAGATAATATGCGCTCTGAAATTAGGTTCATAAGAATTTATTAATCCTTGATTAGGCATAGTTGGGTCATTGTCAACAATGATAATTTTCCAATCAGGCACATTCAAATGATTAAGCTGCAATTCTTGCAAAGATTCCAACAACCTTTTCAAACCTAAAGTCCTATGAAAGGTGATAATACAGATTGCCACTTTATTATTCATCTTTAATTCTTAGCTTCAAATTGATTGCCTGATTTTTATTCTGTTGTTCAAGTACTCGACATAAAATGAAATAGTTGTTCATTTAATGCTTTTCAAAAGGAAACTTTCAACAGAGTCAATATAAGAATCGAAGGAATAATTACTCTCCACTTGTTTACGGGCATTTTTTACTATTCGAAGATAATCAGATGATCTTTCTATCAATTTTGAAAGATTATTGGCGATTTCCTTCACATTTCCTTCGGATACCAAAATTCCTGTCTCATCATTTTGAATGTATTCCGCAGACCCTTCATTCCCGTAGGATATTACCAGGCAACCACTTGCCATTGCTTCCAGCGGAACACGCGAAAACCCAGACTTAAACATGCTTGGAAAGTAACAAAACTGGTTTTCTCTATATAATAAAGAAAGTTCTTCTTGATCGGTCATTGGATAAATCTGAATATTATCTGATAGTTGATTTTTGTGAATTAATTCTACAAATTCAGAGAAGAACTCCTCAGACTGTATTTCACCAATTACAGTAAAAACCACTTTAATATTCCTGGACGTTAATTCTCTTGCCAGCAAGATGATATCTGCGATACCTTTTTCTCCTTTAATTCTGCTGGGGACAATGATACTTAATGGTAACTCAATTGATTTCCTGATCTTATAGGGAAATTTTTCTATTTGGATACCTGAATTAATGACCTTAGCATTTTTATTATTTGCACCAAGGTTCGATGAATTTTCAAATGAAGACTGGCTGTTGTAGTAAATTTGTAATTCTTTTGGCCAATTCCAATAAGGATTGATCAATCCACTGCTAACAACATATGCAAAAAAATTAACAATCTTCTTAAGTAGTTTCCTAACAAAAGAATCATAGGGTTTATTATAGAAATAACCACCCTGGTTGTGAATTTCCGTAAAGTAAAGAACATTATATCCTCCATCGTCCCAAACGATTTGTTTCTTTGTTGACGAAAAATATGACAACATCGAATTGGTGAAATTTTGAATATGCCATAAATAGATGATATCTGGATTAAACTCATTGAGTTTGTTTTCAATAAACCTTAAGTCAGAAATATCATTCTTAATTTGATTAATAATGTCCGGTTTTGTACCTTTTAGGTGTAAATCTCGATAGACTCGAATCTCGTCATTATGAATTGTGCAGTTTGGCATAATACATCTATTCGTGAGAATGATTATCTGATGCCCGCGCTTGCTTAATTCATCAGTCACTTCTTTGCAGCGAATACCATAGCCACCAGCATGGTGAGGAGGAAAAAAGGCGGTTATTACAAGCAGTTTCATCATTGTGATTATGACATCACATAAAGAATTCGCAATATTATTTGTGGATAATGCATAATATTTTCCTTCGCTGGCTTGATGGTAATATTCCCCAGTTGATTAATCTTCTTCTTTTTACTTCAAGCATTATTTGATTTGGGTCCATCTTCAAGTATTTTTCTAGTGTTTGAGTTATTATTGGATTTGAGTAATCAAGATCATTGATCATAAAATAACCTGATAAGGTAAATTCAGATCCTAAACAGGCAAATCCTAACCGAATATCCTTTGTCCTCAGAAAATTTAACCAGGTACGTTCCAAAGAATTCCAGTGAGCATAATTGCTCCTTTTTTTTGATTGCCCCGGCTGGATAACCTTTAGTGCTCTGTGTACGCCATAATGAAAAGCCTGGTATGGAGATGGGTTCTTACAGTGGATGGCAGCTGGTGCAAGATCCTTGTCATCGAAAAGATATTTGTTCGCTTCCACATCAGGTCTATCAACAAATAGGTTTTCATCATTAATATTCCAGCGTACAGTATTTCGATAAGCATTCAAACTCCATATCATCTGGTCTGAGAAGAAATCATGCACTCCTATTGATAGAATATCTGCCTGGGGGTTTTCGGCTAATTTCCTAACAATACTTTCAAACAAGGTGTCTTTTAGAAGTACCATGTCTGCATCAACTTTTATAAGCGTATCATAATTGGCAGCTTGATCTAAAAAGGATTTGAATAGGGTGAGGTGGGCTTCCTTGTTGGGAAGGTCTTTATATATATAATGGTCATATTTTCTATATGTTTGCGACTTAATGGACTGCAGGCATTCTTCATACTCGTTTTCTATCGTATAGAGTGTTCCGACAAATAATCGCATAGATTTAGCTTCCGAAATCGATATTATTTGCCTTATTTATTTTTGAGAAAGTAATCCTCTTCAAGCTTGACCAAAATCGACGTGAGAGAAAAACATATGGATTGTTGTAAAAAGCATGCTCTACACATTTCAACCGATCTTTAATACTCAATCGAGTTTCAGTGGATAATGACAACCAGCTGACTGCACTTTGTTTGTGATGCAGAGCTTCAATATTTTTGTTTGGAAAATATTTTTCTCGAACTTGATCTGCCTCTTCAAAGCCTTTTACTATTTGCCCGTAAGATTTTGCTTCGCTATGGGTTCTGTAAGCAGTTAAGTATTCATTCAAGATAAACGGCTTATGATACTGTGTAAAGCGGATCAACAATTCTGTATCCATTGCTACTTGCAGACTTTCATCAATCATGCCAAGTTCTTCAAATATGTTGTGCGAAAAGAATGTTGCGACCTGGCGAACCGAATTCCTGGGATTGGTAATCAGGTCTTCCCAAGTCGTGAAGTGAGATTGGAGTTCTCCAATAACATTTGATTGAGAATCGATAATCTGAGCCTGCCCTATTACCAATGAACAGTTTGGATTTGACTGAAATGCATTAACAACTGTTTCGAAGGAACCTTGCAAACAGATATCATCTGCATTCAACCACAATAGAATTTCTCCCTTAGCCAACTTGATTCCTTTATTGATAGCGTGTGCTTGTCCTCTATCAGGTTCGCTGACCCAATATGCCAGCCACGGCTCATATTTCTTGATGATATCCAAACTACCATCAGTGGATCCGCCATCAATGATGAGGTATTCTATATATGGGTAGCCTTGTAACAATACAGACCGGATGGTCTCTTCGATGAATTGCCCCTGATTGAATGACGGCGTTACTATGCTGATGAGCGGCAATGAAGAGCCACCAGACAAGGTTTCAGGGAGTTGTCGACTTTCCTCTCCCCAGGGCCAGTTTGCACTTAGACCTTGCTCATCACAAGTTTTACCTTGCAGTGGAAGAGGATGTTCAACCAATGTGGGACAGTGCCTCATAGCTTCATCAGAACAAGGACTCATAATCAACCTTAGGGAAGATTTCCAACTTCCCCCCGATAGTGGCATCTACGATTTCCCGTCCCAATTTCCTGAATTGGTAATCTGCAATACGGTAAGCCAGTTCCGAAGTCTCTAAGTCTGGCAACTGCCATCGGAAATCTTTACCAAAATAATGGGGAGAGAAGTGATTGGGGTCATCCCCTTCGGAAATCACGGTTGTGTGCGGCTTGCCCTTGGTGGTGAAATTGTGATCCACACCAACCAGGATCACCTTTTCGAACCCCATATAATAGGCGATTTGCATAGCCACATAGGTGACAGTCGCACCTTCCCAAATACCCTTTGTGATGTTCTTAAAGAATCTCGGTCCATCACGAATGACGCTTTGCAGGAATATTGTGTTACGCCGAAATTCGATCAAGTCGCGTGCGTCCCAAGCGATTAAACTGGGGATAGAGAGGTTTGAGAGTTCTTCCAAGGATTGTTCGATAACCAGTTTATTAACAGTGACATGGTAGGTGGTCGCAAAACCGATTTCATCGAATAGAAGGTAGATTCGGTTAAGCCCGAAAGTTACTTCGTGTTTTAGCAGGGACAGATCGGTTTTATTTAGACTGGGTCCATTGCCAATAATAAAACAGCGGTGTCCTTTGTGCTTATCCCTATAAGCACGCAGACGACTTCGGCTGATAACAGCCTTTGGATGAAAGCGCCATATCAAATCAGACTGTGTGACTTGCCACAGGGCAAGGATTATGTTATAAGAACGCCTGAACGTACTTCGGGGTGTATCAGGTAGAAAATGATGATAAATACTTCTGATCCCCATGGAAATTCACCTCTTATAAAAATAATGGTTCTGATTAGCTCGTTGCAAAGAGTAAATTTCCTTGTACCCACATGACTCGACAAGAGCTTTACATTGTTCAAATGATGAACCATAATCAGGTAAAAAGTCGGGATGATATTCTATAAATATAAATCGGGGTGAGTTTTGTGAGGCAAGAAGGTTTTTCATGCCCTGCAAAGCCAAAATCTCTGCACCTTCAATATCCAACTTTATAATGGTTGGAGTAGGAATTTTCCCCATTTTAATCGCATTATCAATCGTATCTGTTCTCACAGTGACACTTCCCCTTGAGCCAACTTGCCGCAAACTTGGTGAATTACCTTCAACGCCATCTGTATACAATGTTACTTCATCTGGCTTGTCAGAAACTGCCCAATCTAAAACTTGTACCTTTTTTCCCAACCTATTTATCTTAATATTTCGCTTTAATCTTTTTCTATAGGCGGGGTCTGGCTCAAACGCAATCACATGACAACCAAGGAGTGCGGCGTGAAGTGCATATAAACCAACACAACTACCAATATCATAAAACATGTCCCCTGGCTTTATTTCTGCAAGGACTTTTTCAATCGTATCAGCCTCTTCACCACAACTTGTGACACGATATTTCTCCATTTCAGATGTGATTTCAAAACTACATCCTGAGGGGATAAATCTGGTTAACTTAATCCTGGGAGGTCGAATTCCATGAAAGAGTTTTTTTATTGCTGACTTAATCTTGTTAGGGATTAAAGCTTTAATTCTAGCTATCATTCCTTTCTCCACACTCCGCACAATACTCCATCAACATGACCTTGTTGGGTTGACTGTGAAGCGTTTATTGGAATTTTACGCCATGTCACAGTTCCGGGAAGTGGAGGCAATTTGTCAACATCTTCCTTGTGTATTTTTTTTACATCCAAACCTAAAAACCTCATGAGCTGCTGGTATTTGGATATCTGGGGCGGATATTCCGGGTAGATATCCCAATTTTGGGCAAATTGATATTCATAATAATCTAGTACAACTGGACGAGCGTATTTCTCAAATCGCTCTAGTGTTTGTAGTGTGTAATTGCGGGCAGAACCGCCCAATATCAACCCTTCCAAGTTTCCAAATGGAAATGTCATAATGACTTCGCCGCCATGTTTAAGAAGTCGAACTAACTCACGAAACGCTTCTTCATCACCTCGTGTGCTGATTGAAGGAGCAATTTCAGCGTTAACTTGTGCGTTTTCCAGTCCAATATGTTCAATCACCGAAACAGCCAATATTTTATCAAAATACTTGTCTTCAATCTGGAGGTTACGAACATCTGATTGGTGAAATTTTATTTTGGTAGTAGGAAATGGTAATGGATCATAGTCTGTTGCATGTACCACTATTGGTAATTCATCCAACCACTTAACCCACACACTGTCGGCTTTGGCTGTTCCCACGTCCAAAATTACTTTAGCGTTACCTACCTTTGATGCGGTAAATGGATACTCAATACAGCGGCTATGTAATTTATCCCATGCACGATGAAATATCGGATTTGGCAAAATACAACCTTCCGCATCCAGTTCAAAAATTGGTACAACAATTTCAGCGAACCGATCCTTGATAGTCATGAAGGAAAGTTTGTCTTCTCCTGTGTTTGCCACTTTAAAGGCATAGCTATCACCCCATTTCGCTTATCTGCATAGCTTAACAATGATGAAGGTTTCGATTGAAGTTCAATATCAAAACTCAATACATCTTCAAGATGTTGAAACGTTGTAAGGTTAATAATCCCTGTATTCGTAGATACCGTATATCTACCGGCTTTCAACAGTGGCGAAGGAATCTTTATTCTGCTAACGTAATACCCGGGTTTGCGTCGCTCCAACAAGATTTCATTTTCATCTGTATCAAAAGATAAGAATAAAGGTGAGCCATTCCTCTTTAGTTCAAAATTGATCACTGAACCTTCAATAGGTTTTGTAATTAGGTACTCAAATTCAAATATTATCTTGGAAAATAAATCATACACATCTCTTTCACGATTATCATTCCCAATGATTTTGCCTCTGACTATTTGTATATCTAGTGCATCGCTTTTATTAAGTTCAAAATGAGTTCTTAGTTCATGTGACTTATTCATAAGAATATACGAATCAATAACATACGCGACATCATTTATGACATGTATTTTGCCGTTATTCAATAAAATACCGTGAGCACAGAGAGACCGAATCATGTCCATTTGGTGACTCACAAACAACACCGTCCGCCCCTCTCTCGCCACCTCCCCCATCTTGCCCAGGCACTTCTTTTGGAACTCCGCATCCCCCACAGCCAGGACCTCATCCACCATTAAAATCTCCGGTTCCAAATGCGCAGCCACGGCAAATGCCAGGCGCACGTACATGCCGCTCGAGAAATGCTTGACAGGGGTATCCAGGAATTTTTCAACCCCCGAAAAATCCACGATCTCATCGAATTTGCGGGTGATCTCAACCCGGCTCATCCCAAGAACAGCTCCGTTGAGGTAAATATTCTCGCGGCCTGTCAGCTCGGGGTGAAAACCGGTTCCCACTTCCAAAAGGGAACCAACCCGGCCGTAAAGATCCACCCGGCCGGTGGTTGGGCTGGTTATACGCGACAGGATCTTGAGCAGGGTGCTCTTGCCGGCGCCATTGCGTCCGATGATGCCGACCGCTTCACCACGTTTGACTTCGAAGGAGACATCATCCAGCGCCCAGAAGGTCTCCTTTTCCCTAAACCGCTCACCTTTCAGCCAGCGCAGCGGCACACTGGCAGCGTTGGAAAACGACTCACGAAATGTTGCATAACGCGCCTGCTGCCCGCCAATTTCGTACTGCTTTCCCAGGTGTTCCACTCTGATGGCGATATCACTCATTTTATAGGATGTCCGCAAAACTGGATTCCATACGTTTGAAATAATACAGTCCGCCGATCAATAAGAGCACCACCACTCCTGCGGAAATGCTTAATGAAAGAATATCCAGGCTGCTTTTCCCCAGGAGAGCCCAGCGAAAACCCTCCACCACGCCTGTCATTGGATTCAGGCTGTACAACCAGCGCCACTTTTCCGGGATCAGGGAACTCGAATAGGCTATGGGGGTGGCATACATCCAGAACTGGGTCAGGAAAGGAACAACATAACGGATATCGCGGTATTTCACATTCAGGGCTGAAAGCCAGATACCGACAGCGAGTGCGCTGATAAGTGCAAGAAGCAGGAATAAGGGCAGCATGAAGACCGATGAAGTTATTTTGATCCCATAAAAAACCATGAGTCCAGCTAAAACGATGAAGGCAATCCCGAAATCGACGACACCAGCTATGACAGATGAGAACGGAATTACCAGGCGCGGGAAATAGATCTTGCTGATCAGTCTTTGATCTCCCACCAAGCTGTTGGAAGACTGGGTCAGCGCAAAAGCAAAAAGCTGCCATGGAAGCAGGGCTGTATAAGTGAATATGGGATAAGGGAGCCCTTCGGAAGGTAATTTTGCCAGCCCTCCAAAAATGATACTGAAGATAACCATCGTTAGGATCGGTTGAAGAATTGCCCAGGCAGCACCCAGGGCGGTCTGTTTGTATCGAACTTTGATATCCCGCCAGGTCAGGAAGAAGAGCAGCTCGCGGAATTTCCACAACTCACCCAGGTTCAGCGCAGTCCAACCCTTTGGGGGTTCAATAACCGTGTGAATATATTTTCCAGAAAGGAATGTGTCGATATCGCTGGTGTTGGGTTTTAAAACTGTCAAAAAGAATAACCTCTCAGAGAAATAATTCTTAGATCTCGGATACCAATTTGCGAAAGGAGACTTAATATCAAAGAATTATAACATTATCAATTTCTAAACAATATTTCTTTTCTCCTTCGACACAGATTGGAGATTGACTTCAGAAAAATGATGTTCACTATAATTTTCGAAAGACCCATATAATTAGTTTTAGAATTGGAACAATCAAACCCTGCAAAAGGAATTGCTGTGAAAGTTAAATCCAAAGAAGTGGATATCTTACTCGCGATCTTAACCATCGTGTTTGGTGGTTTTGTGCGCATTTTCCCAGGGCTGGCTTCCAACTTCCCTTTGGTTGATGGCGGGATGTTCTATTCAATGATCAAAGATCTGCAAGCGGCAAATTATGCCCTGCCGACTTTCATATCCTATAACCATCAGCAAATACCCTTCGCCTACCCTCCCTTTGCATTGTATTTTACAGGGATCATCAATTCATTAACAAAAATCCCATTACTAAAACTTATCCAGTGGCAACCAGTCGTTATAAGCTGTTTGACGCTTGTGGTTGGATTCTTTTTTTTCAAAAGGTTTACTGGATCAAGTACGAAAGCATGGCTGGCAACTTTCATATTCGCACTCATTCCAAACACATTCTGGTGGCAGATCGTAGGAGGGGGGATAACCAGGTCATTTGGTGCAATATTCGCTTTTCTATTTACCTATTTTGCTTTCCGCATTTTTCATGACAAGGATCGCAGCCTATATGGATTCATTGGCGCCATCCTTTCAGGTGCATTGGTTGTATTAAGTCATCCAGAGTGGGCATTACAAGCGGCGTTTACCGGGTTTTTATTCTCCCTTTTTTGGGCTAGAGATTGGAATGCCGTACGCAAAGCGGTTGTCATCCCCATTGCGGTTTTAGCCCTAACATCGTTCTGGTGGGGATCAGTATTACAACGTTTTGGGCTGCAACTCTTCTTTTCTGCCAGTTCCGCGACAAGCAGTCGCCTTCTCTTCTTCGTTTCACTTTTCAAGCTGCAGTTTACCGGAGAATACACAATATTTTTTGCTGTATTTATCTTCATCGGAGCCTTTGTTGCCATGGCAAAAAGGGAATACTTCCTTTTGGTGTGGGGAATCGGATGCCTTGTTGTGGATCCGCGCGGGGGTGTTCCTTTTGCAATGTTACCCTTTTCTGTTTTAGCGATGTATTCAATAACAGACTTGATCACACCTTATTTTCTAAAAATTGCCAATTGTGAAGATGATCCCTGGTGGAATTTTCTTGCACTTTGGTTGGGAAAATTGTTTTTCGGAGTATTCGCCATTCTCTGCCTCAGTCATGCATATGAAGTGAGCAATATCATTTCGTACCGACACTTAAGTGATGGTGAACAACAAGCTATGCTTTGGGTAAAAAATAATTCAACGCTTGATGATATTTTCCTTGTTCTGGGGGGGGAGACTAACCCAACTCACTCATCCTTGACCGAGTGGTTTCCAGCTTTAACCGATCGCCAAAGTAACACCACTGTTCAGGGACAAGAATGGCTCGGTAACTATCATGCTGCCATTGATTCTTTTTTGGAGTACCAGAAATGTTTATTGGAAGACCTATCATGTATTCAGGTAGTTGATGAGAAAAATGGAAACAAGGAAAACTGCATTTTTATTTCGTATAAATATTTGGATCAAATCCCAGAAAATAATTCCCTGTTCATTTCTCTGCAGAAATCCACCTTATATGACGAGGTGTTTTCCTCACAGAAAATAAAAATATTCTGCTTGAACAAATAGTATTTATTTACGAATTTTAATTAATTCTGATGAGTTTTTAAGGATTATCATTCTACAGGACCTATACCAGCAGAGATATTTCAATCAATCGGGATCTATGTTCAAACAAACAGGAGGTGCACCCGGCCGAGTGCACCTCCTGTTTCAAACTACCAATAAAAATAACGATCGTTACATGCTCTCGCTCTTGCTCGAACTCATAAAGTATCTTTTGAAGAACCAGACCACAAAAACAGTCAGCAGGACCGGGGCGATGAACATGGCGGCGGCATTAAAAATGCCATCGAAGTACACGCCGATGGCAGGGATGGCGCCAAAAGCACCCTTAACAGCCAGGAAGCCGATGTAGAGGAGGGCGAATTTCTTGACACTGTCCGTGTCGGCATCGAAGAAGAAGAGCCCCGCCAAAATGGCGAGCAGGAGCAAAACCAGGCTCAGCCAGCTTGCTGTGTAGCTGAACAGGGCAGCTAGAATAGCCACCAGCAACCCGATCAAGTAAGACCACTTTCCAAGCATTTTCATTACAATTCTCCTTTGGTTAGAATAAGAACGAATATGATTTGGAATTCCAAAAAATAAAACACCATGGATTTAAACGAGTTGCGTCTTTTTTTGTAATGAATTTGGACAATAATTGTGCTATTTGTCACTTGTACTCGTTGAATTCCAGCAAGTTTCATGTACAAAAGGAGTTGAATTTCCACATTCCACACTTTTTAGGCATTCAGCATCCAAACCCAAGCACCTTGATCATTTGAATGTGAAAAATATTGCATTAATTGATGAATTTACACTAAGATTAATATGGAGCGGGTTTTCCGTATAAGGCAAAGATCACAGAGGGGAGATTGGGAAAATCACGTGGGAAGGAGAACCATGCAGGACATAAAGCAACTCGTATCGCAATTGATCCTGGAGGAGAAAGCCTCCCTGTGTTCTGGGTTGAACTTCTGGAACACCAAACCGGTGGAGCGCATGGGCATCCCGACCATCATGATGACGGACGGACCGCACGGTCTGCGCAAGCAGGTCGATTCTTATGAAGATGTCGGTCTGACGTACAGCGTGCCAGCCACCTGTTTCCCGACCGCTTCCGCCCTGGGAGCCACCTGGAACCGCGATCTGATGCGCCAGGTAGGCGAAGCGCTGGGCAGGGAATGCCGGACAGAGGATGTGGCTGTCATCCTGGGACCGGGGGTCAACATCAAGCGTTCCCCACTGTGCGGACGGAATTTTGAATACTTCTCTGAGGATCCCTGCCTGGCTGGCGAAATGGCTGCAAGCCTGGTGGAAGGAATCCAGGGATTGGGAGTGGGTGCCAGCCTGAAGCACTTTGCGGTCAACAACCAGGAAACCCGCCGCATGCTGATCGATGCGATCGTGGACGAGCGCACCCTGCGGGAGATCTACCTGGCGGCTTTTGAACGAACAGTACGCAAAGCCAAACCATGGACGGTGATGTGTGCCTACAACAAGGTCAACGGGATCTACTGCAGCGAGCATGAGCGGCTGTTGACGAAGATCCTGCGGGAGGAATGGGGTTTCGAAGGACTGGTGGTCTCGGACTGGGGGGCGGTCAACGAGCGGGTGGATGGTATCAGGGCTGGTCTTGACCTGGAAATGCCTGGCCCGTCAAAACACAACGATGCCTTGATCGTGGAAGCTGTCCGGGCGGGGTCGTTGGAGGAAAGCCGGTTGGATGCGTCCGTGGAACGCATATTGGAGCTGGTCTTCAAAGCCGGGCAAGCCGGCGGGGAGGATTCCACCTGCGACCTGGATGCGAACCATGCCCTAGCCCGCCGGGCAGCCGGGGAAGGCGCTGTGCTGCTGCGGAACGAGGGAGATGCCCTGCCGCTGAAGAAGGGCTGCCGCATTGCGCTGATCGGGGAATTTGCCATCAAGCCGCGCTACCAGGGCAGCGGCAGTTCGCTGGTCAACCCGACCCGGATGGACACCCTCTATGATGAACTGCTGGATTGGGAGGATTGTGCCAGCCTGGTGTATGCCGCGGGTTATACATCGCAGGGGGACACTGCCGACGAGAAGCTGATCGATGAGGCATTGGAAGTTGCCTGCAAGGCGGATGTGGTTGTGGTTTGTGCCGGGCTGCCCGACCGCTACGAGGTGGAAGGGGTTGACCGGGAGCATATGCAGCTGCCAGGCGGACATGATGCGCTGATAAGGAAGCTGGCTGAAGCGTGCGATACGGTCGTAGTAGTGCTGAGCAACGGATCGCCGGTGGAGATGCCGTGGATCAACGATGTGCAGGCTGTTCTGGAGGGGTACCTGGGTGGGCAGGCTGGTGCGGGCGCGATCGCAGACATCCTGACCGGCAGGGTCAATCCGAGCGGCAAGCTGGCGGAGACCTTTCCGCTTCGTTTGGAGGACAACCCCTCCTTCCATCAATTCCCGGGCGGACCTGTCACCGTGGAATACCGGGAGAGTCTGTTCGTCGGCTACCGCTTCTACAACAGTGTGCAGAAGGAGGTGCTGTTCCCCTTCGGGCACGGGTTGAGCTACACCACCTTTGCTTACAGCGATCTGAACCTGAGCCGGGAGCGGGTGAAGGAAGGCGAAACGGTCACCGTAGGTTTTAAGGTGCGTAACAGCGGCAAACGGGAGGGGATGGAGACAGCCCAGGTATACGTGCGAGCGGTGGATCCAGGGGTATTCAGACCGGAAAAGGAACTGAAGGGCTTTGAGAAGGTCAGCCTGCAGCCGGGAGAGGAATGCCAGGTACGGATCGAACTGGAATGTCGGGATTTTGCCCATTATGACCCGGACCTGCCGGGTTGGAGGGTGGAAGGCGGGCAGTACGAGATCATGGTGGGTGCTTCTTCAGGCGATATCCGCCTGCGGGCGAAGCTGGAGCATGATCCTTTCCCCGGGAATGCCCAGGCTGAGAAGGATTCTGTCCCTCTGTACCGTGATTTCCCGGCGGATGGCGTTGTGAGCCGGGAGGAATTTGCAGCCCTGCTGGGCAGACCGCTTCCCATCAACAGGCAGCCGCAGAGAGGGGAGTACGACCTGAACACACCCCTGCGGGACATGGGATCATCCCTGGTGGCACGTGGACTGCTGGGCTACATCCGCGCAGAGATGAAGAAGCGGATCAAGGGGCAGGAGGATTCACCGACAGCCCTGATGATGGAGAAGATGGTAACGGAGATGCCTCTGCGCTCGATCCTGACATTTGCGGGGGATACGCTGGACCGGGGCGTGGTGGAGAACCTGCTGGTGATGATCAACGGGCACTTCTGGAAGGGGCTGGCGGGGATGGCCAGGAGGATGTGGAAGAAGTGAGTGGGAGTAAAGTTAGCTACCTCTTGCCATAGCGCAGCCATTCGCTGACCTTCTCACCCTTGAATTTATAGATATCCGCGCCGCGCAGGGATTCCTCCCCGCCTGTTTGGCGCCAGCGCATGACGACATGGAAGCCCAGCCCGAAGATCTCCTCGATCTCCAGCCTGAGGTTTGGGTTTGCTGTGAACAAGCCCTGCAGATGGGTGGAGATGGCGTCCAATCCATTGAGGATCGTTCCGTCAGGCGCAGGGGAAACAGTCTCAAGAGTGCAGTCCGGGCTGAGCAGCACCAGGATGGCTGGCAGGTCGTGCCGGTTGCAGGCAGCGTGCAGGTCGAGGGCGGTACGTGTGCTGAATTCGAAGCGGGACAGTTTGGCAGGGCTCATGGTTGGGGTCTCCTGACGTTTTCCATATCCATTATGGCATAAAACCGGAGGCAATGCGAGAGGGGGTGTGAAGGTTGAAGTAAATTGGAAAAACAGCTTATATCTCCCCGCCAGTTGATAATAATGAAAGGTCATTGTAATGCAAGGGAATTCAAGTATAATAAATTGCAACAGTAAATGGTAAAAAAATAATGATCGAACAATTTATTTTTCCATTGGTTGAAAAACCATTATATTAATAATTCATTCATAATTGAACCATTAGAACAATCCATTTACTAAAATAAACAAGTAGATACCAACCCTGGTGATTGGTATCATCAACCAGAAAAATTCATAATAGAATTATGGATTTTGTTCTCATATGAGCAGCAATCTTGAGCAAACCTGCATTGGCTTAACCCAACAATGACCCCTGCGATCAAAAGAAATCTTGCCATAACACTGGTCAGTTCCCTGCTGGTTATCATCTTCGTGATCGTTGATAGCATTGTAAGTGCTATTCTGCTTCACCAGGGAAATTTATACCAGGCTTTGTTCAACCCCAATCCTGAGGGTATATGGCACCGGGCATTAATCAGTTTCCTTCTTGTTATGGGGGCATTTGTTTATGCAAGAATCATTAACTCACGCATCCAAAGTGAGAAATTAAAGCTATTGCAAATCGAAGAGCATGAAAGGGATGAAGCGGAATTGAAACACACCCTTTCCCTTCTGAATGCCACCCTGGATTCCACCGTGGATGGCATCCTGGTCGTTGACCAGACAGGCAAGATCGAGCGATTCAATCGAAGGTTTGCTAAAATGTGGCGCATCCCCGATACCATCCTGGAAACAGGTGAAGATGACGAGGCGATTGCGTTCGTGCTGGATCAATTGGTCGATCCGGGGGCTTTTGTTCAAAAAGTTAATGATCTTTATGACCATCCGGAAAAAGAAAGCTTTGAAGTTCTCAAGTTCAAAGATGGGCGCATTTTTGAGCGCTATTCCAGGCCGCAACGTATCGAAGAGAAGATCGTTGGCCGGGTATGGAGCTTTCGCGATGTGACCACCAGCAAACAGGTTGAGAATGAACTGGAGCAATCTGAATCTGAACTGCGAGCTTTGTTTGCAGCCATGGCAGATATTGTCATTGTGTATGACAAGAAAGGGCGTTATATCAAGATCGCTCCCACCAACCCCGGTTTTCTGATCGAACCACCAGACCAGCTGCTCGGAAAAAGTCTGTATGATACCTTTCCAAAAATGGAAGCAGATCGCCTGCTCAAGCTGATCGAAAAAGTTCTGCAGACAGGCAGAAATATCGATACGGAGTATTTTCTCAAGATCGGGGAGAGAGGCTCATGGTTTACCTGTACCATCTCACCCATGAAAGAGGATACGGTCATCTGGGTTGCCCATGACATCACCGACCGCAAAAAATCCAGCCTGATGCAGGATGTGATCCATTATGTCTCGCAGGCAGCCATTTCCACGGACAGCCTGGATGATTTCTATCGTTCCATCCATAAATCCCTGGGATCATTGATCCACCTTGAGAATTTTTATATTGCCTTGTATGATCCGAACCACAACATTCTCAGTTTTCCCTACTACATAGATCAATTTGATGCACCTCCACCTGATACCAATCTTGGAAATGGCCTGACCGAATTGATATTACGCATCGGGCAACCGCTGCATGTCCCATGCAAAACACTTAAGGAATTAATTAAGAACGGCGATGTGGATTTGATTGGTACACTATCAGAGGATTGGCTGGGAGCTCCTTTGAAAGTTGGAGGAACGATAATTGGTGCCATGGTGACACAAAGTTACCAGGAGGATATTTCTTTCACCCAGGAAGACCTGGTCTTATTCGAGTTCGTGGCTACACAGGTAGCCCAGATGATAGACCGCAAACGGGTGGAGGAAAAGATACACTTTGTTAGCATCCACGATACCCTGACCGGTCTTTACAACCGGGCATATTTTGATGAAGAACTGAGAAGACTGGAACGTGGAGGAGTTTTCCCTGTCAGTATCCTTATGGCTGATGTGGATAAGCTCAAGATCATCAATGACAAAAAAGGACACGCGGCCGGGGATGAATTGCTTCGGTTGACTGCCCAGGTTTTGAGATCGGCTTTCCGCCAGGAAGATATCATTGCCCGCATCGGAGGAGATGAATTCGCTGTTCTGCTGCCGGGTATTGACAAAGAAATGGCAAAGAAAGCAATTAAAAGAATTCGAGCCAGCATAAATAAACATGCAGCCGAATCTGGAGATGATCCATTAGCGATCTCCATCGGAATAAGCCTGGCGGAAGAAGGCACTTCTCTAATGGAAGCGCTCAAGAAAGCGGATGACAATATGTATACAGACAAACAAAAAAAAAGCTGATACGATAGCCTTTGTGAATTGCCTGCTGGAATAAGCGCTCCTTGATAATTCAGGAGCGCTTTATGAACCAGCTGTTTCGAAAGAAACGAGCTAAAAGAGCGGCATGCAGGGCAGACACACCTGTTGTACCATATAAAAAGGGGGATATTCAGAGGTCTGATAACAGTATTTTTAAGACCAAGCACTAGATCGTTTCAGGTTGAAACCTTCTAAAAAAACCATCCCAATATTAATTTGTTCACAATCCTGGGTATAGCATCCTGCTTTCTCCTGCTGCCGGGAGATGCCGAGTCATGACGGAGAGTTTCCCATTCTTTGCTTGAAAAGCCCTGCCATTTCGGCTATGATTATGCAGGAGAAACACCCCATTATCAATCCACCATACAATTGAATACGAACAGGAGGTAAAGTTCCATGTCCCAGGCAAGAGCAAAATCCTTCAATTATGCCATTGGCATGTTCGGCACATCCATCCCCATTAACATGCTCAAGACGTTCGCCTTCACTTTCTACGTGCTTGGACTGGGAGTGACCACCAAGCAGTGGGCTGCCATGCTGTTCATCTATGCTTTCATTGATGCGATCGACAACCCCTTCTACGGTTACCTGTCGGATCGAACGCGCTCACGCTGGGGCCGCCGCCGTCCCTGGCTGGTGATCGGAACTCCCCTGCTGATCCTGACATTCATTGCCTTCTACAATATCCCTGCCTTCCTGGCGGGTGAATCGTTGTTCGCATACGGGATGCTGTTCTACATCCTGGTTGGCACACTGGATTCGGTCATCAATGCCAACTATGCTGCCCTGTTCCCCGAGCTGTTTCCTACGGATGCGGTCAGAGCAAAGACCAATGCCATGCGGCAGGCTTTCCAGCTGGTGGCAATGATCATCAGCATCGCACTGACCCCGATGGTCACCGAGGCGATTGGCTACGGAATGACAGCCATCCTGTACGGCATCCTGGGTGGAGTGGTCATCCTGTACATGACCTTCACCTGCCGGGAAAGGGACCCGGAACCGGAAGAGTCCATACCCGGATTCGGCAAGGCGCTAAAGGATCTGCTGACCAACAGGAAATTCTGGGTGGCTGGACTAGCCAATGCCTTTTACAGTGCAGCCATGTCACTGGTGCTGGCTTCAGTGCCGTTCTTTGTTCTGTATGCGCTGGGACTTTCAGCCGGGCAATCCACCTTCCTGCTGGCGGCTGTGCTGGTGATCGCCATTGGGGGAGTGGCAATCTGGGCATGGCTGGTCAGAAAGTTCAGCCTGATGCCTGTCTGGCGGGCATCCCTGGCTGTGCTGGCTATCACCTTCATCCCGCTCTATTTTGCCTCCAACCTGACGATGGCGATCGTCTTCTCAGCTTTCATCGGGCTCGGTTTCGCAGGTGTCATCACCACGATGGACCTGATCGGTGCCAAGATCATGGATGAGGATACTGAGAAACACGGCCTGCGCAGGGAGGGCATCATTGCCAATGCGCTCGGATTCATGAACCGCCTGAACAGCCTTTTCACCGGGGCGGCTTACCTGCTGGTCTCCCGCCTGTACGGCTTTGAAAGCGGAGAGGTGCCGGGTCCGGCACCCGACCAGGCTGCCCGCTTCCTGATGACCATCGTACCCCCTGTGCTGGTGTTGATCAGTTTTGTCTTCTCATGGTTCATCAACTTTCCAAAGAAGGATGCTGTTTCCTCTGCACCGGTTGAACCGGTAGAGGCGTAAGCAGGTGCTGCATGGCTTTTTTGCATATTGACCATACACCTGAGACCGTCAAGGTTAACCTTCCTCTCTATATGATCTTGCCCGATCCCGGCAAAATGGGGGATGTTGCGCTTGCCAACCGCAAGGTCCTATACCTGCTGCACGGTCTGAGCGATGATGGCAGCGCCTGGCAGCGTTTTACATCCATTGAAACTTTGGCTTCCGCCTATGGGTTGGTGGTGGTGATGCCTTCAGCCGGACGCAGTTTTTACATTGATATGCCCAACGGACAGCGTTATTTTACCTACCTGACTGAAGAACTGCCCCGCTACCTGGAGGATGTTTTTGGACTTGCTCCCAGGCGGGAGGATACCTTCATTGCAGGGAACTCAATGGGCGGGTACGGTGCCATCAAGGCTGCCCTGCTGAAACCCGAAAAGTATGCCGCGGCAGCAAGTTTTTCGGGGATCCTATCCCTGGCGGTTCTGCAGCTGGATCCTGACGATGACCGCCGCGCCGAATTCGAGAAACTGTTTGGCGGGTTCGACAGTCTGCCCGGCAGTCAGCACGATCCGGTTGTCTGGCTGGAACGGGCTGCAAAGGACCCTGCTGCCCAGCCGCGCCTGTTCATCACTGCCGGACGCCAGGAGGATGTCTATGCGTTGAGCGGATACTTCCACAATACCTGCCAGTCGCTGGGATTATCCTCGGAATATTATGAAGAAGATGCCCGCCACGATTGGTTCCAGTGGGACAGGCAGATTCGCCGCTTCCTGGAATTCATCCTGGGACCTGTCCCGGGGCAGTAGGAGGAGATCATCAACACCAGCCAGCAGATCACGTTCTATGTCAGGCACGAGCAGGAAGGTCAGTACCTGACGGTACCATTCAACATGCCGCCGGATACGGAATCGCTCAGTCTTACCTACAAATACCCGCGTTTTAAAGGGGAAGGGATCAGCACGGAACACGGTCATTTCAACCCGCGGGTGGAAAGCAACATCATCGACCTGGGTCTGATAGCCCCGGACGGCACCCAGGTAGGCGCATCCGGATCGGACAAGCTGAGTTTCGAGATCAGTGAAACCTTTGCCACGCCTGGCTACAGCAAAACCCGCCTGGATCCAGGGGAGTGGCACATCATTCTTGGCGCATACAAGGTCGCTCCGAAGGGAGTGATGGTTGCCTACGAGCTGACCTTCACACATAAGCAGACGCGTCTGCTCAAGGGCGACCTGCATACGCATACCGTTGCCTCGGATGGCGTGCTGACATTGGACGAGTTGGGACGTCATGCCCGCGCCCATGGGTTGGATTTTCTGGCGATCACCGACCACAACCAGGTGGTGTCGGGCGAAACCCTGCCGGACATCCCCGGTCTGACCATGCTGCCGGGTGTGGAATGGACCCATTACAAGGGACATGCCAATTTTACTGGTGTGGACATGCCTTTTGATGGATCATTCATTGCCAATACCAACGAAGAGGTGCTGGAGAAATTCAAGGCAGCACACGAACGGGGAGCGCTGATCACGATCAACCATCCATTCGATGAGAATGTCCCCTTCACCTTTGATCTGGATTCGCTGCCGTTCGACTGCTACGAGGTATGGAACGGACCGATGCGCATGTCCAACATCCAGGCGATTGGAACCTGGTCAGGCATGCTGGCAGAAGGAAAAAAGATTCCCATCGTGTGCGGATCCGACTACCACCGCAGTCAGCTGTTCCTTTTTCCCGGTGGACCGACCACCTGCGTGTATGCCCTGTCAGCCGGACGCTCGGATATCCTTGCCACCCTCAAGCAGGGGCATGCCTACCTGGTGTATGCACCTGATGGTCCCGTGCTGGAACTGAAAGCCGGGGATGCCATCATGGGCGACAGCGTCCCTTTTTCGGAGATCAGGGAGATGCAGGTGAGTGTGAAGGGACTGCATACAGGCGATGTTTTGCAGGTTGTCACCGGGCAGGATTCCACCCAGCTTGTACAGGCGGAGTCGAACGGAGATTTCGAGGGGACCTTCAGGATGCCTGCCCCGGGATTTGCACGCGTGGAAATAGCCAGGGAATTCATCCCGGGTGTACCCAGACTGCCGGCTTTGATCTCCAACCCGATCTATTTTGACGAAAGATAGCTGGGATTTTATTAGAGGGGCTGCCACACTTCCAAACGAAGATAGTAATTTTGAAGAAACCTTGATGTTATGTGTCAGAAACGAGATTGCCACGCCCCTTCGGGGCTCGCAATGACAGTATCATTGGCATGCCTTGATTGCATTGACAGGCGAAACCCACCGCTGTGTTACAATCGATAATCGTAAATCACGGGGGAGAGAACTTACCTTCATAGACAGCAGGGAGGGTTGATGAAACTTGCCATCACAGCTGATGTACACCTGAGATCGTCAGACGAGACTCCCGGGCGCTACCTTGCCCTGGCAGACGTTTTCAGGCAGGCAGTTGCAGCGAAGGCAACCACCGTACTGATCTGCGGGGACCTGTTCGACGCTGACTTCCACAATTACGCTGATTTCGAGAAGCTGGCCAGTATTTACCCGAAACTGAACCTGTGGATCCTGCCCGGCAACCATGACAGCACACTCTCAACAAAGAGCCTGGTAGGGAAGAACATCCGCATCTTTGAAAAGCCGGAAGTGATAGGGGACGGGCTGAAATTCCTGCTGATCCCCTACATACCTGGCAAAACGATGGGAGAAGTGATCGCAGCCCATACCGCAGGTCTTGAAGCCAGGGCGTGGGTCCTGTGTGCACACGGCGACTGGCTGGAAGGAAGACGCAGCCCCAATCTTTATGAACCCGGTATCTACATGCCGTTGACCCGCAGCGATCTTGATCGCTACCAGCCGGCGCAGGTCTTTCTCGGGCACATTCATGCCAGGCGGGACAAGCCCATCTATTACCCCGGCTCGCCATGCGGACTGGATATCACCGAAACAGGAAGGAGACGCTTCCTGTTGTTCGACACAGACAAGAACCTGGTCGAAAGCAGAACAGTGGAGACCGAAGTCACCTTCCAGTCCTGCACGTTGACAATCCTGCCGGTGGAGGACGAGGCGGATTATTTGCACGACCTGGCAGCAGGATTTAAGCAGCGCTGGGATGCTGATCAGCCTGATCCGAAGAAGACGGTCATCCGCGTCAAAGTGCAGGGAGTCACGCAGGATCGATCCAGTCTGTTGAAGTACCTCCAGAAGGAGTTCAAAGACTACCAATTCTACAACGACGAGGATTTCGACACCTCTGAATTGAACACCACTGTCGACCCGAACCGAATTCACATTGCTGAATCCGTGCGTGAAAAGATCGAAGCCCTGCCTGAGCCTGCCTCACCGGACGAACCTTCGCGCGAGCAGGTGCTGATGCAATCATTGAGACTTATATTCGATGACTGAGATGGGCATTCGCATCGAACGCATAAGTGTCAGGAATCTGGGTCCGCTGCAGGCATTCGACCAGGTGATGAAGCAGGTCAACCTGTTCTATGGTCATAACGAAACCGGCAAGACCTACCTGGTGGAATTCATCTACCGCTCGCTGTTCAAGCACCTCTCCCTGAGCTTGCGGAATAGCACCGCCAACGGACTGGTGACCGTCTCCGGGTTGGAGACGAATGAGACTGCCTTTTCCCCCTCCGGGCGGAAGAAGCTGGAGGATTTCTGGGCGGATAGCCTGCCGGGTCTGCCGGCTGACTTCAGCAAACTGCTGGTGGTCAAGGGGGCTGATCTGGACCTGGAGGAAGGCAGGCAGGGCATCAATGAAGCCATCCTGAAGGAGTTCCTGTCAGGTGAGGGTTTGCTGGACAGGATCGCGGGAAAGATCAGCAAAACTGTTGCGAAAGCCGCTTACGAAAATGGCATCATCCTTGGAAACAATGCGGGTGAGCTCAAGGGTTATTACGAATTGAAAGATATGCTTGACCGGATCGATATACAGATCGAACAGGTGGATGAGCAGATCTCGGGCGGTAAACGGGCTGAACTGGCAGGCAGGATCAGGCAGCTGGAGGAGGACAGGGAAGAGCAGGAAAACGCCAAACAGCACCTTGCCTTTAACTTGGGTGGGGAAATAGCGGCACTCAAGGCGAAACTGGATGCCTTGCCGCAGGAGCAGATCTCGAAGCTGGATAACAAGGTGCAAGAGTACCATTTGAAAGAGGTTGACCTGGAGGGAAAGAAAAGGTCGCTGGAGGAGAACCGGGAAAAGAGCCGGCATTTTGATTGGCTGGTGAAGGCTGCCGATGATTATGAGAAGCTGGTCTACTTGGAGAAGAACCGCCGCTGGCAGTCAGGACTGGTATGGCTGATCAGCGCGGCGGTGGCGCTGGTTGCAGCCATTGTGCTCAATTTCATCAATCAACCGATCTTCGGCGTTGGGGCGATCGTGGTTGCAGCCGTATTTTTTGCTGTTTACCTGATCATGCTCAATCGCACTCCAGCCGCAGCACTGCAGAAGGAAGAACTGGAAAAGATAGCTGAAGGTTACCGGGAGCGTTTCAACGAAACAGGAAAAATAGGCTCAACTACGCTGGCTGCCAAAAAAGAGGAGCTGCAGAAGTACCACTCGAAAACCGAGGTGCTTGTGGGTGATGTGGAAGGTCTCAAGACAAGCCTGGATGTCCTGGAGGCTGACATCAACCACCTGTTGAGCAGGTTCCCGGAGGTAAAAGTTAAAAAAGGGAATTGGCAGGCGGCGGTCAACCAGCTGCAGGCGGAAAGAAATGTTCTGGATGCTGACCTGCGCGAAAAGGAAAACAGGCTCTCCCGCCTGGATATCCCGGAAGCTGATTATCGCCAGAAGGAGGCGCAAGTTACCTACGACCCGGATGCCCACCGGAACCTGGTTGAAGCGCTGCAGGAAACGCGGGAGGAATTGGATGGAGTGGAAGGTGCGCTGCGGGAAATAAAACAGGCGGTCTGCGGGTTGACCGGGGAGAAGTTCGACATCCAGTGGGAGGATCTGATCGGGAAGCTGCAGCAGAAACGGGCAGATACGGTGGAGCGCTACCAGGAGGTCACCGCCAGGATCATCGCTGGAATCAAGGTCAACGAAGCGCTGGACGAACTGCGGGAAGTTGAAGCCGCCCGCATCGATGAGGGATTGCGTTCAAAGGAGGTCAGCCAGGCGCTGCTGTCCACCACCGGGCACTACAACCTGGTGGAAAGGGAGGACAGCGAGCTGGTGCTTTCGGATAAGTATGGACGCTACCCCCTGGGTGGGTTGAGCACCGGGGCGCGTGAGCAGGTGTTGCTGGCTCTGCGTATGGGTTTCGCCGCCCGCCTGCTGAATGGCACCCCGCTCTTCCTGATCCTTGATGATGCCTTCCAGCACTCGGACTGGGAGCGGCGTGAGAACCTGGTGGGGAAACTGTTTTCGCTGGCTGGGGAAGGCTGGCAGGTGCTCTACTTTACGATGGACGACCATATCCGCCGGCTGTTCGAAGAGGCTGGTAAAAAGATGGGCGGGGATGGCTTCCAGTCCATTGAAATGTAAAGGTGAGCGGATGATTGGATCTTTAATAAAACCATTTAAGGATTTCCCTTAAATGGTCTTTTGATTATCAGGATAGCTCAGACGTATTCAGTTTAATACGATTCACTACAGGTTGGCAAACCAGTAGGACAGCCAGCATAAACCTGAGATGATGATGATGACCAGTACGATGGATACAATCCGGCGGCTGCTCTTCTTTTTGGCGGCTTCCATCAACCTGGGGATGGCATCCCTGCCGGCTTGGATGTCAGCCGACACGACGTACTGGATGAACTTCGGCTTGCCGGGGTGGCGCTGCATGTTATCAGGATTCGGGCAGCGCAGGGAATCATTCAATTCCATGATGCAGTTGCAAGCCGGGCACCAGCCGAGGGCGATCACCTTGCCATCGTGGAACATCTTCTCGCGTGCCTTGCGGGCTTGCCTCCTGATACCGGAAAGATAGCCTCTCTCAAAACTGCCGCTGGGACCCATACCACCGATAAACGTATCACCCAGGTAAAGACCGACACCGCCTTCAGGGTTGTTTTCGCTGGCGTAGGTGATGGCCAGTTCATCACGGATGGCATTCTGCTCCAAACCCAATGTCGTGAATAAATTCATGCGGCTGGTCAGGATCTTGCGGTGCGTCGGAGCCGGGGCGATCTCCAGGGCAAGGCTGTAATCGATGAGCGCTTGCCAGGGATGGTCTTTCAGATGACGGTTTGCCCGTTCGACCAGCAGCTCGTGGGGTGTGCCTTTTCCCAGAGCCAGGTAGAGACCGTAGAAGGGCATGATGATGGTAAACAAAACGAGGAACAGCAGCGAGGCACCCAGGAAGGATAATACCTCCTCCAGATCCGGGTTTTGATACACTTTGTATGCCAGCCAACCGCTGCCTATGCTGAAAAGAATGGACAGCACGAAATAAAGGACCCGCTCCCAGACCGGTTTGTAGACCAGCAGATCATGCCGGCATTGAACACAGCGGGTGGTGGCTGTCGCATTCACGCTTTTGCATTTTCTACACAGGATGTGCGGGTCGGCTGTCTGTGGAGAGCCGACAGCAGGGTTGGTTGTCCAATTGGGGGGTTCCAGGGTGACCACCTGCCCGCAGTTGGGGCAGACCTGGTTGCCGCCCAGGATTTCGGTACCGCAATTCCCGCAGAATCCGCCGTAGAAATCCTTTTTCTGTAGGATAAATAGTTGTTTCAAGCGCGTGCCGCGTTTCCGCGCCCAGGTGGAAAGTACTGCAGCCAGTATCAATACCAGCAGCCCTGCCCCGGAGACTGCCAGTTTGTCCCAGGGCGGATCAGGGTATGGCAGGGCGCTGACCAATGCGATCATGAAAGCCAGTATGCTGAAGAAAACGATCAAGAAGATGATGCCCATGAATGGGGATGCCCGCATTACCTGTGTGGATTCGCCGCAATGGGCACAGACAGGAACTTCGATCGGGTTGCTGCCTTTGCATTTCCGGCAACGTTCGAAGCGGACGCTGCTAGCCAGTGGAATGTAGATAATAAACAAAAGAATGGAAAGAGCCAGTATGATGGTAGCCAGCCAATCAGGGATGGTTTTGAGGACCAGGGAGAGGAAAGTCAGCCAATCGGGGGTGGCGGTGAAAATCGCATTATCCATGTTCAGCCTCCGTTGAAGGGAACAGACCCGGCAGGTTTGCCCACCGGGAAGCGGAATGATCCAGATCTATACATGCTGATTATCGCGCATATTGTGTAAAAATGCGCAAGTAAATTCCAGGGAATTGAACCCAATATCAGATCACAAGGATCTGATCTGAACCTTTGCCCCCATCTTTTCCATATCCTTGAAAAATTGTTCCGGTTCGACGATGTGCGCCTGGAACCACAAACCTGGCTGGCGGGCACTGCCGTCCAGGACCTGCAGCAGGCAGGCAGCCGCTGGGATGGCGGTTAATGCATACCCGTCTTCATGGCTGATGGTGATGCTGACGGACTTATGAGCGCCGTCCTTCGTGCCGCGGGCTTCCAGCTTGAGCAGGGTGCCGTAGGGGGGACGGGTGAAAGTCTGCAAGCCCCACAACATGAGCCTGCCCATCGGGCGCAGACCTTTTTTGGGGAAAAGTTTGAGCACCAGCATGATGATAGGCGACAGGAACCAGTCCACGAACCAGTTCAGGCTGCCAACGAAGAAGCCGGTCTCTTTCAGTGATGGGTATTTCTCCGGCAGGGAGCGCATCTCCTCCAGGAACATGGGCAGGCAGTACTGGCGTCCGAAGGGTTCGCCAAAGTCCATTGTTTTCGGGATCAGCATGGCGAGGGCTCCCGCCTTCTGCCAGCGTCCGTCCCTGTAGTGCAGGGTCTGGAAATCAATGAACTCGCTGATGAACTCCTCCATCGTGGAGGGGGAGAGATGCAGCAGGTTCCAATCGATCTTGATGACGCTGCCGACGTTGGCGGATTCAAGGCTGTCAAAGTGGCCAGAAGCCAGGCGTACCATGGCAGCCGGAAGACCGGGATGGAAGCCGCCGTCGGTGACAAAGCACAGGCCTGCCTGCTGGATGGTGGATTCCAGCACCTGCAGGATGCGGGTTTTGAAACTGGAATACTGCATATCGAAGTAATCCAGTCCCGCTTCCAGAGCTTCCCTGGCAACGTTTTCCACATGCTCAGACGTGCTGGAGGCTACCACCACCATGTCTATGCCTTTGAATGCCCTGCCTAGGCTGTTCCGGTCGCCGGCATCTACCGCCATGCCGTCCATACGGTTACCGCCGTATTCACCATTCAACCGGGAAGCTGCCTGCTGGGCTTTTTCCGGGTTTCGACCCGCCAGCACAATGGAGGCATCGCTGTGGGTCAGGAGCAGCCTGGCGAGGGGCAACCCGGTGCTGCCGTAGCCGCCCAGGATGAGGATGGTTTTTGGGGTCATCGGATGATCCATTCTTGTATATTCATCGAGGTCAGATCTTCCCGACTTCGACAGGCATTATTTCTTATTGAGTTTGTAGCAGACCTCATAGTAGGTTCTGAAGTTGGAACTTGAATAATTGGGGTCGTCCGGTTTGGTTGTGAGGATCGGTTCGAAGCAAAAATCAACAGCAGCGGCAGGTATGCTTCTATACATCTCGGTGGAATCCGGCTGGGTCAACCAGATCATTGGGAACAACTTGGCATTCATTGCTGTTTGGTCTACTTGCGGAGGGAACAAGCAGGAATTAATGGGTTTATCATTATATTCAACTAAAAGATCACTGAAAACGAATGAGAACATGCTTATCTGTCCATTGGAGATTACACCGGATGCGTCTGCTGCAGCTGCATTTATTGCATCCGACACTTCAGCTTCCAGGGAAGAAAGAGCACGCTGCCCACTCTGTGCTGATATGACTAGGTTGAAGGTGCCGTTTATCATAGATGATCCAGCACAACTGAATCCCTTGTTGTAATAGTATTTTCCGGAAAACTGACCACTTGATTCTCCAATAATCAGCGTATTTCCTTCAGCTGGTTTGGTAAGGTCCACCATATACGTAAAAATGAATTTTTCTTCCATGTCATCGCCTTCCAGAACACGCAGAGTGATAACCAGGTTGTAATCATCCGGTGCAGGGGTGGGGGTTTCGGTTTCAGCTTGTTCGGTTGGCTGACCTGCTTGGTCGAGTAAATTACAGGACAACATCAGGAAGGTGGTGAGTATGATGATCGCCAGGGTGATGGTGTGCGCTTTGTGGGTGTTTCGCTTCATAATATCCTCCTCAGTGAACGCAAAACTGGTTTCCAAACTCCACCAAATGCATCACGTGAAAAAACCTGTCCCAGTTGGAGGAGGCGGAGACTTCATTCATCCATAAAGATTATAGCAAATCTCACCCCGAAAGAAAAACCATCCTGTGATGCAGCTGGAAAAATATTAAGCAAGAAGCAGCCTGGCAAGAGGCAGACCGGTGTTGCCATATCCGCCCAGGATGAGGATGGTTTTCGTTTTCAAGGGGTACTCCTGCCAGAAATTATTAGGAAGATCAGATATTCTGCGGTTTGATGAACAGGAACCAGGCGTAAGCCAGCGCCATCAGTCCGTAGATCACCAGGTTGGACCAGCCAAATGTATTGATCTCCCCACCAAGCTGAATCAGAAGAGAGGCGCACAACCCGACCAGGTCCTGGATGAGCAGCGCCAGGGCGATGGCGCGGCGTGCCGGTTGGGAATCTGTGCTGCGACCGAACCACATCAGGGATGCAAAACCGAGTATGGATCCGCCAACCAGCCGGGTGGTCCACAGGGCAGCGGCATTGGAATCCAGGCCATAGAGCTGACCAACCCAGCCGGCAAAGAAGGTACAGGTGACTCCGAAGAAGATGGCGATAAAGAGGTTGATGGTGAAAAGATGCTTCAATTTCATGACAAGCTCCTTTCCAAAAAAAAGTTGGCAGATACCAGGGGGCAAGATTGATGGCAGGGTCAGTGGAGAGGTAGAAACACTACGCTCTATTGTATTGTATCAAAATCTGAGCGGGAGAGTTGCACTTTGCAGGATATGGTTTATTCCCCCATTGGAAAGGATGCAAACAGGATCTCACCTGGAGCCAATCCAGGTTTCAAAGACGTTCAGGTTCCAGGATATTGAATGAGCACGAACCAGCACCGATGATAACGAATTTTCAGTGGTGCTGACCGTTGGTGTAGTAGATGTTCTTCGGACGCAGGGTGATCCACAAACCGACTTTCTCATAGCCCAGGGATTGGACATGGTCGCAGACACATTTGGCTGCCTGGTCGTGAATCTCCTGTCCGCGGTCGAACATGGCGATCTCGACAAAGGGGCTGCCTTTGACGGTTTTTCCGTCCGGGATGGCGGTGGTATGGAGCAGGTGCAAGTGCAGGATGGAGCGGTCGCAGTTCATGATCTGGGAGAGATCATCCAGCATGGGGGTGCTGATCTGCTTCAGTTCTTCTTCCTGGATGCCGCGAAAGGTAAGGACGGGCATGGTTTCCTCCTGGGGATGCTTTTTAATATGATAAACGAGTTTTTATGGAAAGAGGTTCAGTTCAACCTTCAGGGTCCATGCCCATCTGATCTTTTCAAGAGGCGACACATTCACTCCTCGTGGGTGAAAATAGGAGTAGGGGCGACGCATTCACCCCCAACGTGGTGAAAATAGGAGATGTTCGCTTGAGGCTCACTCACCTTATTCGTCACCCCTGCAAGATATTCTTTATCCCAGCTGTACCTTGATCTTCTCCACCGTCATTTTATAATCTTCCAGCTTCTCGCGCTCCTTCGCCACCACGGTTTCCGGTGCTTTGTCTGCAAATCCGGAAGCCAGCAGGGCTTCCAACCGTACCACCTGCGATACCGCCTGCTCCAGCTCTCTTTCCAGGCGGGTTCTCTCTTCAGCTAGGTCGACCATGCCAGCTAGCGGTAGGTATACTTCCACCCCGGCGGTCACAGCCACGACGCTGTCAGATGGTTTGATAGCTGGAAATTGCCGGATTTCCATTTTAGAAGGATCCAGCCCAGCCAGGGCTGCGGTCCCACCCGCCTGGCTTTGTAACAAATCCATATGTTCTCCGGCTATTAATGTAGCAGCTATCTTTCGATTTGGCTTGACCTTGTTTTCCGCCCGCAGGTTGCGGATCGTCCGCACCAGCTCCTGGATCAGGGCAAAGTCCTCCATCGCGCTGCTTTCCCAGCCTTCCTCCGGACGTGGCTCTGGCCACTTGGCTGTTATCAGCACTTCACCCCAATCTTTGCAAAGCTCCTTGAGCGGAGAATCCAGCAGCGCCCGGCGCAGGTGCCCCCACAGTTCCTCGGTCACGAAGGGGGTGAAAGGATGCAGCATGCGCAGGCTGATATCCATTACGCGCGCCAAGGTTTCTGCCGTGCGGACGGAACGTACCCCGCCTGCCGCCAGCCCCAGCTTGGATGCCTCCACGTACCAGTCCGCGAACTCGCTCCAGAAGAAATCGTAGATCTGCCGTCCGGCTTCGCCGTACTGGTGCGATTGGAACAACCGTTCCACGTCCCGCACCAGCTCCTGCAGCCGCGCCCAGATCCATGAATCCGCCAGGGTCCAGTCTGCTTTTAAGGCCACCTCTCCTGATGTTTCTTCAAGTGAATTTATGGCTGAGATCACGAAGCGGCCTGCATTCCAGACCTTGTTGGCAAAGTTGCGGTTGGCTTCCACCTTCTTCAAGCTCACGTTGGTATCGTTGCCGGGTGTCGAGCCCACCAGCAGGGAGAAGCGCAGGGCATCCGTTCCCATCTCGTCCATGACAGGCAGCGGATCGATGCTGTTGCCGTAGCTCTTACTCATCTTGCGGCCGGCTTCATCCCGTATCAGACCGTGCAGGTAGACCGTCTCGAAAGGTACCTTGCCGGTGAATTCCAATCCATCCATGATCATGCGCGCCACCCAAAAGAATAGGATGTCGTAGCCGGTTTCCATCATGGTGGTCGGGTAGAAATAGTTGTAATCGGGTGTCTCTTCCGGCCAGCCCAGTGTTGAAAATGGCCACAACCCGGAGGAGAACCATGTGTCCAGCACATCCTCGTCCTGGGTCAGCTTGCTTGATCCGCAGTGGGCACATTCACTCGGGTCTTCACGTGCGCAGGTCTGTTCCCCGCACTCCTCGCAGTACCAGACCGGGATGCGGTGCCCCCACCATAGCTGCCGTGATATGCACCAGTCGCGGATGTTCTCCATCCAGTTGAAATAGACCTTCTCGAACCGTTCGGGGATGATCTTGATGCGACCGTCCCGCACGGCTTCGATGGCTGCTTTTGCCAGCGGCTTGATATCCACGAACCACTGGGTCGAGATCATCGGTTCGACGATCTCACCGCCGCGCTGCGAGCGCGGAATGCTCATCGTGTAGGGCTTCTCCTTGATGACCAGCCCCGCAGCCTGCATGTCCGCCCACAATTTCGTGCGGCAGTCGAATCGGTCCATGCCGGCATACGGTCCGCCGGCGTCCGTTACGTGCGCTTCCTTGTCCAGCATGGAGATCACCGGCAGGTTGTGGCGCATGCCGATCTCGTAATCGTTCGGGTCGTGCCCGGGGGTGATCTTGAGTGCGCCAGTGCCGAACTCGCGCGTCACGTATTCATCAGCGATGACCGGGATGATGCGCCCCAGCATGGGCACGATCACCTGCCGTCCAACGAATGCCTGGTAGCGCTCATCTTCCGGGTGGACTGCCACAGCCGAGTCGCCCAGGATGGTCTCCGGTCGGGTGGTTGCCACCGGGATGAATTCCCCACTATCCGACTCAGCCAGCATGTACTTAAAGAAGTACAGCGTGCCCTGTTCCTCGTTATATTCCACCTCCAGGTCGGAGACAGCTGTTTTCAGCCCGGGGGACCAATTGATCAGGCGCGGTCCGCGGTAGATCAATCCTTTCTCATACAGGCGCACGAAAGCTTCCCGCACAGCTTTGGATAGACCTTCATCCAGGGTGAATCGCTCGCGCTCCCAGTCGCAGGAGGCACCGATGCGGCGGATCTGGTTGGTGATGATGCCGCCGTACTTGTGCTTCCATTCCCAGGTGCGCCGCTCGAACTCCTCCCTCCCGATCTCTTCGCGCGAGGTTCCTTCCTTGCGCAGCTGTTTCTCCACCTGCAGCTGGGTGGCAATGCCGGCATGGTCGCTGCCCGGCACCCACAGGGATGGCACGCCTTTCATGCGCTGGTAGCGGATCATCATGTCTTCCATTGCAACGAACAGGACATGCCCGAGGTGCAGTTCGCCGGTCACGTTGGGTGGAGGGATGGAAATGACAAAGGGTTTGATATGCGGGTCGAATCCGGGTTTGTGCGGGTCATTGGACGGTTTGAAGTAGCCGCCTTCCTCCCACATTTTGTAGATTCGCCCTTCGGTGGCGTTGAAATCATAGGCTTTGGGTAGTTCGTTCGCTTTCATTGCTCTTCTCCTTCCTCAGGATCTTCTTCGATATCTTTCTCTTCATTTCCTTCCGGCAGGTCGCTGCGCATGCCGGGGGCAATGTACTGGATGCGCCGGTAGGGTTTCACTTGTTCCGCAACTTCATCCCGCAGGATGTTGCCGGAGACATGCATCAGCGTGTCATCATAATCCGAGTCGATGCCCATGGCAGCCAGGCAGGGGTAGTGGTGGTGCAGCAGTCCGGCTTCCTGTTCGGCATCGTCGGCTGATATGCCCACCAGCCGTTCAGCAGCGAAGCGGGCGCATCCGCACACCGCATCGCGTGTCACTTCGACGGCAGTGATCATCCGGCTGTCCGGGTCCACGCTGATATTCAGGCGCGGGGCACCGAAATAACGGGCGAACTCGGCGATCAGGGGATTGCTGTAGGGCACCTTCTCGCGCCGATTCAGACTGTAGTGTGTCTCGGTCAGCGAACACAGTGGCTTGGGGGTCACGCAGTCCACGCCGTCGCGTTCCAGCCAGCCCTTCAGCTGCCTGGCCAGCCCGCGTGGCAGGGCAGCTTCGTTGTCCACCCCGGCGATGACTGCTGTGGCGCCGCACATTTTGGCTACGTCCGGGATCAGCTCAGCCACACCCTTGTGCTCGCCAAAGGAAAGCACCAGGTCGGCCGGGGGCAGGCTTTCCGGCAGGTATTCTTCCGGGTAGTCGATCACCTGCGGCAATACATGCGGCGCTTTCCAGACCTCCAGGCTCCAGCCAGCCGGCATATGTTTCAGGATGTTATCCACGTGCCGCTGCCCGTAGTCCCCGTTGATGACTGCCATTAATTTCAAGTTAAACCTCCATTAAATAAAAATGCCTTTCATCCCTGAGGACGAAAGACGAATCTTGCGCGGTACCACCTCACTTCGCCGGGCTGCATTGAAAATACCAAGCACTCCGACGCGCTCTGCCCGGCAAACACCGGGGTATGCTGTAACGGGCAAACCCGTGCCGTTCTACTCTCAGTTGATTTCTTCGGCAATCTTTCCGGGCGACATTCAGCGGGGGCATCCTGCGGGGGCTTTCAGCCGGAGGCCTCTCCTTCTCTATCAGCCTGCCTGCCGCTTACTCCTCCCAGAGTCAAACTTTCACTGATTATACAGACTTGAGCGGGCAAAGTCAAGCGTGAGGGGAGTGTTTGGGAAGCTTCCTGGCGGGGGAAGAGAAAATCCTTCCTTCCCTGTCTCCTGTCTTGTCCTCTTTATCCAATGTCACCATGAAAGGGAGGTGAAAAACCTCCTCCCCCGCAAGCGGGAGAGGATTGAGGTGGGGGCATTGTGTCCTGGGGGAGATCCCCCATGGGTCGAGAAGATTGGAATCCCGGAACCTGTTATGGTTGTTTTGTTAGGAAAGGATCTCCCTTAATAACTATCCCGAAAAAACCTGGGTTAATACCCTCTCCCTGTCCCCTGTCTTGTCCTCTTTATGCAATGGAACCATGAAGGGGAGGTGAAAAACTTCCTCTCCCGCTTGCGGGGGAGGATTGAGGAGGGGGCATTGTGTCCTGGGGATGTTTCCAACCTATCCTGATTCGCTGGCTGTGTAGTGAGATCCTTCGGTCGTTTAATATGATGCTCTTTCAGGATGACAGATAAGGTGCGATACATCCCGGTAGTACTATCTGGAATGCGATGTAATCACTCTACTTGGTCATATGGTGACAAACGAGAAGATTGCCAAATATTGTCATCCTGAGCCCGCAGGGCGAAGGATCTCATCGATAATCTGTTAAATTTCCTTCGAACCAACATTAATACCAGCCAGTGGATAGGTCTTCCCAATTCTTATTTTCTGATTCTATTAATACAATTTTCTTTGCTCTTACCCACCCTTTGATTTGCTTTTCCCGGGTTATTGCTTCATCCACCTGGTCAAATTCTTCGTAGCACACAAGTTTGTGGGTTTTGTACCACCTGGTGAATCCATTGATGGCGCCTTGTTTGTGCTGCCAGATCCTGCCAACCAGGTCGTGAGTCACGCCTGTATAAAGAACACGGTTGTAAGTGTTGGTCATGATGTATGTGTAGTATTTCATCTGCATGGATTGATTTTAATGGATTTTGTACATTATCGAGATTATAGGGAAGACTGGAATGGTAAATGATCCTGTGTTCGGGATGATATATCGAGTGAGATCCTTCCCTCAGAATACGCGGGACGCTTCGCAGTCGCTTTGCTCAGGATGACAGGTAAGGAGAAGCAGGCAAAGAATTCCTTTTTAACATACAATTAAATCCACAACCTAAGGACGATCAACAGATACGAGGTAAACCCATGAAATCAATGACACAGGCAAACAGGCAAAATTGGGATGCCCTGGCGGAGGTCCACTACCGCAACTACGACATCGACAAACTGCTGGCCGGCACTCCCCTGGTCAACGATCTGATTCGCTCCGAGGTGGGCGATGTACAGGGTAAAAGCCTGTGCCACCTGCTTTGCCATATCGGCACGGATACACTCTCCTGGGCACTGCTGGGTGCGCAGGTGACCGGGGTGGATATCTCCCCCGTTTCATTAAAGTATGCCCGTACCCTGGCTGAAAAGATGGGCATCCAGGCGGATTTCATCGAATCTGACATTCTCGACGCCTGCCAGAAGGTCAGCGGCAAGTACGACATTGTCTTTTCTTCAACCGGGGTGCTGTGCTGGCAGCCGGATATCAATCTCTTTGCCCAGACCACCCGGGCACTGCTTAAGGACGGCGGCTTCTTCTACCTGTTAGACGGGCATCCCTTCCGCAATGTGCTATATGATGAAGCAGGAAATTTAAGTGAGAATACGATCCAGGGGGATTACTTCCACAAGGAGGTCTGGAAATACGATCACATGGGTGATTACACCGATCCGGATTTGAATATCCCCTGCGATGTCTACGAATGGGACTGGACCCTGGGGGAGGTGGTGACCGCCTTCTGTGGTGCCGGGTTTAGGATCGAGTTCCTGCACGAATTTCCGCAGTTTTATTATGGCGGGTACACCCCCCACAATGTGCAGAACAACAAGGTCGAGCTGTACCCCTGCACCTTCAGCCTGAAAGCCTGGGCGGTTTGAACAAAATTAGAATATACCTGCGGGGAGGAACCATTCTCAAGCGAGCCTTGCTTCTGTTCAGCCTGACCATTCTCATGTTGCTCACTGCCTGCTATCCCAACCTGTCCGGGACATGGAACCTGATCACCACCACGACCGGGTGGGGCAGCAGCGAGGGTTGCGCACCTTTCGACCAGGAGCAGACCTTCACTTTCGATGTGGTGCAGACCGGCAGCAACTTGGAGGGAAACTCCATCGATCCATCCCCTGTTGGCGATGTTACCCTATCCGGTCTGCTGCCGGCATACGTGGCAGGACCGGACCTGGAGCTGCTGTTCTAGGTCCCGAATGAGGCGGCAGAGAATGGTTGCGGGTATTCCTGGGAGGCATCCGGGTCGCTGGATGGAATGACCATCTCGGGGACCTTCACTGCCGGGGATTGCTACTCCGCGACTGCCCATACTCGCCAACAGGTGGATGGGCAATTCGTGGATGGCTGCCAGTGGCAGGGGGACTTTATGGCTGAGATCAGGAAATAGGAAAAGATTTTTCCCGCTTCTTCCCGAACAAATGCATGAATCAGATCAGGGTTGATCAAAATGCCGGGGAAGGTTTGATCATCTCCAGGTGATTATCCAGGGTCCTGCGGGCAGCCTGCTCGATCTGCTTTAAAAGATCCTTCTGTCCATGATTGCTGACGATCTCCCCGAAGGAAACCTGCGATCGTAATCCGAACAATTCCTTTCCGGCTGCCATCTGGCGGACGAACTGGTACATGAACGCCAGCCTCTGCCGGTCCGGCAGTGCCCGCCGCAGCCGGGTGATGGGGTGCTGCATGGCCTCCGGCGAAATGACACCGCTGACAATGGTGACCAGCACCCGCGCTTGGGGAACATGGCGCATGAAGAACTCCAGGCTGCGCGACCACAGGTTGAATTCAGCGTCCGGGTTGCTCATGAATGCCGGGTCCGGTTCGATACCGCCGCGCGGAAAGATCAACAGCGAGCCGTTCTCTTTTAAATGCCGGACGGCTTCCCGCAGCACCAGCATGCGCCCATGGGTATCTGTGCGCGGGGCAAAAATGGCATGCTCGCAGACCGATGGCAGGTAATGGAAGGGGGGGATGTCTGTGGTGATGATCTTGAAGTCGGAGCGATTAAGGTGGGAAAGGATGGCAAGTGAGTCGTATGAAGCGGGGTGGTTGGCGGCGATGATCAGGGGTCCGCTATGCGGAATGTTGTCCATTCCATTTGCAACATCCCCTGCCACGAAATGCCTCAGAAGCCAGCGGGCTGCCTTGATGGGGCTGTCCTCCCGTGCGATGCGGTCGAGTTCCAGGCAGGTATCAGCCATGTAGCGGGCTGCCCTGTCAAAAAAAGGTTTCAGCAGCTTTCGAACCAATTTTGAATAGGACAACCCCATGGCAATGGCGATCTGCTCCAGCAGAGAGTCTGCCAGTGCTCTTGAGACGGATTTTGATTCAAGATCAGGCCGTGTTATCGCTTCCATAGTGAATTACCAGTTTACTGGAATGGTAGCATATCCTTCCCTGGAAGGCAAATACTTCAAGAACTTGTTCTGTATGGTTTTATTGCCCCTATCATGGAGCGAGCAGGTCTACCATAAATTGGGACCTGGCATCTGCCAGGTCCCACTGTTAACCTATTCGAATGAGGGCTTCTATTATGGGAAATAATAATTAGCCTGGGTGGCATCCCCATCCTCATCCCATATCATGGCATGGATATCAAACACACCCGTCATAAGTGTAGAGTCGCCTGAAAAGTCTGCAACCCAGTTCCCGTCGCCATCAGCAGTGGTGACCATCCAGAAATTATAGCTGGGTTGATGGACGCCCACGCCCACCTCTCTTCCAGGAGGAGCAGACCCGCTGACTGTCTTTGTGTTTTCATCAAAGGTATTGACTGCGAGCGTTTCCACCAGGAGGGTTATAGTATAGGTCCCATCTGTGAGTTCGACCAGCATGCCGGGTACCAGGTCGTATGGTGAAAAATCGTTGAATTGGACCGATCCAATTTCCGGATTCCAATCCTCTGGCGTTGCTGTCTGCGTGAGGGTCAATTCGTAACCATTTTGCAGTTCGGGATCGATATCAAGCTGCAGGGTGATCAGGTCTCCGACTGTCCATCCAGGACTGAAGACCCACTCGTGTTCAGGTTGGGAGAAGACTTCGATATGGTGTGCTTCTGCGAGATAGAAATCCAAATTTGCCGAGCCGGTGGGTACATTTTCAAATACCTGCTCCTCGAATTGACCGTTCCCGCAGAAATCCCGACCGGCAGCAATGGCATAGTTTCCCACTGGCAGACCGGAGAGTTCATAATAACCAAACTCGTCCGTGCAGGTACCGTAGCCACCATCGACTGTATCCACTCCGATGCCGCCAAGCGGGTTGCCATCGCTGTCATAAACATGCCCTGAGATCGGCTCCCCAAGTTTAACCAGGTAAAAATCTACATTTGCCGAGCCGGAGGGTATATTTTCAAATACCTGCTCCCCGTATTGGCTGTTCCCGCAGAAATCCCGTCCGGCAGCAATGGCAAAGTTTCCCAATGGCAGAATGGTGAGCTCATAATAACCAAACTCATCCGTGCAGTAGCCGTAGCCGCCTTCTACTAAATCCACTCCGATGCCGCCAAGCGGGTTGCCTTCGCTGTCATATACATGCCCCGAGATGGTGATCTGCTCAAAGGTATAAAAGTCCGCCTGGTTGTTCTGTTTTTCCATGTAAAGGTCAGCGGAGGAGTCATGGACGGCGCATTCCAAACCGAACCCGCCGCCCTGCGGATCTGCATAAGCGAAGGCATAGACATTAAGCCGGTAATAACCTTCCTGGAATTCTGACAGGGAAACGCCGTAATTCGTACCATTCGGCTCGCCAGGTGTTCCAGGTTCAAAAGGATCCCAGGGGATCAAGTGATATGGGCTGGAAATATCATTCGAGCCAAAATTTGAGTCCGGTGATTCCTGGAAAGGACCGAGCCCGATCTGGTAGAAACCTACGCCATCGGCGGGCTCAAATTGACCGGGAAAATCTGCAACAGGGTCCCAGGTCAGCATGGTTGAGCCGGATGGCTCGATCGATGCAGAGAGATTGAGCGGTGCGCCCTGGTTGCAGCCATACCAGATGTCACTGGCTTCGGTACCCGGGATCGGGTTGCCGAAGGTATCCAGGAGGACGAAGTGGTAGGTGCCGCTGATAGGGAAGACTTCGAAAGTACTAAGGTAGCGGAAACTGTCAATAAAATCCACGTCCGGGCTGAAAATATCGGTATATTCCTGAACTTCATAGATGGATCCATCCGGCGCTTCAACGCGCATACCAGAGGAAACAATTACCGTTCTGCTTTCAAGCACGGCAGATTCCATCGGGTGATCAGGATTCAGATCCTGGTGAGCATAAACATCCGGGTCAAAGTGCAGGTCAATACCTTCAACGCCTGGGCAATGGACCTTGCGGCGGTCATGATGTTCGGCGCTCCATTCACCCATGGAGAACCGGGTCATCAGCATACCCTCGGCATGATCGTCGTTTACACCTGACCCACTGACCATAAATGAACCGTCAAAGCGGACCAGGTATGGCTCAAAATAACTCTGTACCGGAACGATCGTGGATAAAAACCTGATTTCGTATTTGTTTAATGCCTGATCATAAACAGCCCTGAGTGAAAGCGGCATGAGAACTTCGCTTTCGGGCGAACTCATGCAACCCGACGCAAAAAATGTGCCAGGAGTTATCGTTGACTCACGAACTTCTTCAATGAACATGGATGATGTCTGGGGAGTATCCGGTGCTCCAGGGAACGGGTTATCGAGCGACCAGTCAACCTCCCAGCGGCCGCGCAGGTCATCGACGCCATTCTCGGCAAAAGCTGTTAAATTAGGAAAAGCAAATGATGCGATCAAAAGAATGGTCAGCAGAAAAGGAACTTTTTTCATAGAATCCTCCAATTATTAACTATGCTTGGAAAAAAGACAGAAAATAAGGGAAAAGAAGACCACCTCCTTTTATACGTGATTATGGATGGGAATCATGCAGCAACAACCCTCTTGATTAATCGGATTGTTTTCCCAATATTCAATTCATGGAGGCTTGTCTTGATCTTTGGAGTGTTCAGAAAGGGAGCGCACCAGGGTCGAAGAACTTCCCTCTTTAATGCAAGGACAAGTAAATCACTTTTCTACTTCTAAAACCATGGGCAAGGTTTGTGTAATGCGAGGTTGGAATTACCTCTTTTTGTTGTTGTCGATAAGAGCTCCTTTCCAAGAAAGGTTTTTTTGACGTATTTATTATATAAGAATCAATAAGGAATTTCAATCTATTTGATATGTCATCAATCCATTCAAAGGGAATTATGGGAATAGTATTCAGAATTGAAAATTGTTTCTGATTCTGGTAAGATGATTAATATACACACAGGTAGCATATCGCGAGATATGCATTTGGTTTTTTCCCATGCCTGCATTCCGACACGCCCCCAAACCATTCCTGTGCAGGCACTCCCGACCTGCGTAGAAAGGAGGGCACTCCCATAAACCTGTTCTATCAGTCTTTATTTTCCTTTTCATCTTAATTCCAAGGAGGATGATCTCATGAAACGAAGTACTTTTTACGGTATTGCTGCAGTAGTTGCATTCCTGTTCGCATTGACATTCATGCTCTTCCCCAGCCAGACCATGTCCTTCTATGGAGGCGAGCTCAATGAAGATGGGGTCTTCATGGCCAGGTATTTTGGATCGGCATTATTTGGTATGAGCGTGATCCTGTGGTATGCCAGGAATTCAGAAGACAGCAGGGCTCAGTGGGCGATCAATTTCGGCGGCTTGTCCCTGAGTTTAACCGGGCTGGTTACTTCCCTTTTGGAAGTTTTTTCCGGCGTGGGGAATGTGTGGGTTTGGAGTGTGGTCGTTGTTTATCTGCTGCTCAGCGTTGGATTTGGGTATTACCACTTCAAGAAATAAGCACGAAACACAACATAGCTTTTAACCAATTCATGAACCTGCCGGCTCCAAATTTACAGCACGGGAGTTGAAAATGTTCAAATCAACAAGGATGATGTTCAGCCTTCTCATTCTGATCCTCCTGACAGCCTGCTACCCCAACCTGACCGGTATATGGACGCTGACCATCACAACGGAATCCTGGGGTAGTTATCCCGATTGCAGGGTGGACAATGTCCAAACCCACTACTTCCAGGTGACCCAGGATGGCGGTGAGGTGGAAGGATATTCTGTATCCTCTCCACAAAGCGGGATCGCCAGCGGACAGGCTGGTGATTTCAAGTTCTTCGGACAGATCCCAGGCAGATTGTCCGGGGATGATATTGATCTGCGCTTCTGGATCCCGAACAGTGAGGCGGAGGGCTGCGGCGATTCCTATCAGGCTACCGGTTCACTGAAGAGTGGGGTGATCAGCGGCACCTATGTGGGCGGGGACTGCCATTCACAATATGCCCTCGCTCGCAAGTCAGTCTATAATGTCAATGAAAAGAAATGGGAGTTGATCGAAGGCTGCTGGTATACGGGGTCTTTCACCGCCGAGATCAACCCATGACCAGGCAGTAAAATACTACTGCATGCTCCCATCATGAAGTTAAATTAAATCCCTAAAGGTCTAGAACAGACCTTTAGGATTTCAGTGAAGGATATTAATATTTTTGATCCGGCATATCCTGCTGTTTGCTTTCCATCACCACCAGCTTATCTTAATTGCAATGATATCCAATATCGCCGATTCCAGGTCTTACCACCAGGTCCTCATCAGTTTGATGGTGATGGGATGGGGTAGGATGGTTGGAAAAACTTGCGTACAGAGAATTACTCAATTGGAATATTTGTAGAGATTGAACCCTTAACCGCTAGATTAACTTACCCAAGATATTTAGAAATTTCCTCTAAGTATCATTTTTTATTGACTAACCTGATTTTATCCTGTATGCTTTTGATATTAACGGTTTATCAATAACATTATATTCATTCTAAGCAATCCGTATCCAATGAGAAAAAATATTCAATGGACATGAGAAGACCATAAAAAAGACCTGAGGGACTTAAAATTTTCCAATGGTTACATCGTGAGGATTCGACCCCTTCTCTCCCCATTAAATTTTTACTTATAGTTTTAATTTCCTTAATAATTTCAACATAACCAGAGGTTAATTTCAATTGCAATAATCATAGGAACGTAATTAACCTTACTTCTGACAGACAAACTGATCTGAGATTGCAGTTACAAATTCCTGTTTTTTTAACCCATCAGGCGTATCAATGTCGAGCACCTTCCATAAACTACATAGTACGGATGATACTGGGTAATAATTATGCGTTGCCATTTTTATGCTATATGTATATGCGTTTTCCCAATCCCCTAAGTAAGCATAGGAACCGATTACCGGCACAAGTTCGGTAACTATCCAATTTGATTCCCCCAAAATGGTACTCTGGTTGTAGATGTCTATCGCAAGCTGCCATCTTCGCAATTGATATGCAAGATCTGCTTTTTCAAAATAATAACAATGGGTCGGCTCAGGCTCGTGTCCGAAAATCTCTGGAAATAAATGATTAGAATCAAAAACATTTATGGCAGTAATCAATCCTGGATCGGATAATGATGCCACTTTTTTTTCTTCATCGGATAGATAAGGGTTATTTACATCCACGATAGGAGACATTACATGGGCACAGCTTAATAGCAGGGTATCATCCTTTGAGTATTGAATCGTTATATTCTGATTGATATTTCCATTAAATACGGCCCCAAGATGGTCGTATTGGAAATATTCGCTGGATTGAAGTGATACACCGAGATTGTTTAACAGCTCCCGCGGGTAATAAACAGCATAATCCATCTGTTGCGAAGAAGATACGGGATGAAAATTCCAATCAACCATGGATGACAAAATAGTCTGGGTTATATGGTGAGAGGCTGGCATTTCAGTCATAAATATGGCTGTTCCCAATTCCAAATCAGGTATGCGCCAGGCAAGTTGCCAAAGAAGGTTTTTTTGTACAATCCACTCGCGACGAAAACCATTCTGAATTTGAAGCTGATACCCAATGGACAAACCAATCATAAGAGCCAGGACTAAAGATACCAACCAACGAGGTTTTCGAAGAAGTTGTAATAGACTGCCAATAACCAGAACTACCCCAAAAATGAAAGGCAGACTAAAACGCGATCTGAAACCGATCTGACTTACATCCAACTCAGTCAACCAGAATGGACCTCCGGCAATGATCAATGCCATGGCTCCCAATGCCAACATTTGCAAAAGGTCGCGCTTTTCTGCAAATTCACTCTGCAGGTTCCTGCTAAACTTGTAAATAAAATAAAAGAAGAACACTACTGCACAAAAAGAAATCACAAGATAAACAAAATCAAAATTAGAGCCAGGAAGATCAAACGGCAGTCTAAAAGCATTTATCCAGGCACCAATGCTAGTATTCCACCAATCCTTGAGCATGGTCTTTACAAGATAGATCAAAGCTGGACCCACACCATTTTTAATACGATCAAAAAACAAATATTGGTAATTATTCGTCTGATACTTAAAGAATACAGTCCGCCAGATCAAATTTCCTAAAAAGAGGAGAAAATAAGGCCACCAGGCTTTTATGACAAGTTTCAAGCGTTTGCGGAAATCCGAGATTTGTTCTTGGAACACATACCATAAGACGATCGGTTGTAACAAGTGCAGCAATAAAAAATACTCCATGCAAAGTAAATTTATCGCAGATGTAAACAAAGCGAAGAAAGTAAATAACCAGAAATTTTTAGGTCGCTGATAGGCAAGAATAAGGAAACTCGCTGATAGCAAGAAAGCTGTATAAACCAGAAATATATGTCCAAATGTTATCGAAATAGGTTGCAAGACAAAACCCGGGTAAACCGCAAATAATAATCCAGCCCAAAGTGCTACTTGCTTTTGTTTCGGCCATATCAAGGTGAGCAACCACCACAAAGATAGCGATGCGGCTGAATGCCAGAAAAACCCAAAAAGGTGCCAATGCCAAGGGGTTATTCCCAAAATAGGCAAGGTTAATTGATAGATCAATCCCCACACAGGTCGATTGGTGGAAAAATATCTGGTTAAACCCTCAGTACCGAACTTGTGGAATGAAGTTAGATAGATCCAATCATCTGAATATAATCCTAGCCAAGGGATCATAATTCCGTAAGCAAGGATACAAGCAATCAAAATTAACCAGGGTGGCTGATTAATTTTCTTAACTAATGAACGAAATCGAAGATTCGGTTTTAGCATGAACCGATTCATAGTTCCAGTTTATCATAATTAAGAGTATGGAATTGCTGAAGGATTCAAAAGGAGATAAATAACTCTGGAAATTGTATTTAATAATTCAATTAGATTTGTATATGGAATCAATAACTCCACTCCACGAGGACTATTTATGAAAATCATTATTATACTGAGTACCCTTTTTTCATCGAGGAAAAAAAACTCATTGACTGAAAAATCGAAATTTAGTGCTAATGACTTAAAATCCATTATTTATTTAAAATCGAATAGGATTTGAAATTTTT
>Ga0209641_10000165_pt1 | contig 54293 bp, 59 predicted proteins | sample RifCSP16_1_FD_184022 | JGI IMG/M metagenome (GOLD analysis project Ga0209641, IMG submission 184022) | Soil microbial communities from Rifle, Colorado - Rifle CSP2_sed 16_1 (SPAdes) (version 2) | ecosystem: Environmental > Terrestrial > Deep subsurface > Rock core/Sediment | place: Rifle... | reverse complement strand
ATGCCAGCAGATGCTGGTCGCCGGCTATCTTCATGACCTTGGCAAGGTCGCCGTCCCGAACGCCATCCTCAACAAGCCCGGGAAACTCGATCCTGAGGAATTCGATATCATCCGGGCGCATACCTATCACACGTACCACATCCTCTCCACGATCGGTGGATTCGAAGAAATCGCGATATGGGCGGCGTTCCATCACGAACGTCTCGACGGAAAGGGATATCCGTTCCACGTGAGAGGGGAAGATATTCCGTTAGGATCACGAATCATGTGTGTGGCCGATGTGTTCACCGCGGTCACGGAGAACCGGCCCTACAGGAAAGGAACCGGGCGGAACGAAACGCTACCGATTCTTCAGAATATGGCGAGGTCCGGCGCGCTGGATGATCATATCGTGAGAGTCTTGGCGGAAAACTACGATGAAATCGACGGAATGAGATCGGATGTTCAGGAGATATCCGCCTCCGAGTACTCGGATTTCGTGAGTAAAAAGACAGGAGCGATCCCGTCGCCGGTGGCCTCGAGGGCTTAGGGAAGCGACCCTGCCTCCTTAATGGGCCGGTTCGCGCAGCTTGCCGCGCTTGCGCATCCCGGCGGCATCCAGCAGCATCCGCCCGGCCCAGCGATAGACGTTGAATTCGCTGATCAGGCCGCGCATGATGCGCATGCGGTCGCGCTGCTCCGCCTCCGGCATGGTGAGCGCCAGGTGCAGCGCCGCGGCGCACTGGTCGATGTCGTAGGGATTGACGATCAGGGCCTCGGGCAATTCGCGGGATGCTCCCGTGAACCGGCTCAAGATCAAAACACCTCTCTCGTCGTCGCGGGAAGCCAGGAATTCCTTCGCCACCAGGTTCATGCCGTCGTGCAGGCTGGTTACGCAACACACGTCGGCCGCGCGGTAATGCTCATAAACTTCGGGCGGTTCGTGATGTTCCACTTTCAGCAGGATGGGCGGCGCGGAGCCTCCGGCAAATCGGCCGTTGATCCTGTCCGCCAGCGCGCGGACGCGAGTCTCGAACTCCTGATACTCTTCGATCTTGGAGCGGCTGGGGGCTGCGATCTGAATGAAGCTGAACCTTCCGATCCAGCGCGGCTCCAAGTCGAACAGCCGTTCGATCGCGAGGAATCGCTCGATGATCCCCTTGGTGTAGTCGAGGCGGTCCACGCCGATTCCGACGAAATGATCCGGCGGCAAACCGTTTCGTCTGCGCACGTCGGCGCGGCATTCGGCGACCGGCTTGCCCGTCAGCGTATCGGCCGGCGGCCATTCGATCGATATCGGGTACCGCTTGACGGCCGTCGGTTTCCCTCCGTAGGTCACCTCGAACGTCTCCCGATCCACCCGGGCCTCCAATGTCCGGTCCACGGTGTCGAGGAAGTTGTTGCAGTGGAACCGGGTATGGAACCCGAGGATGCTGCTGCCCAAAAGACCGTTGAGCAATTCCTCGCGCCAAGGGCAGATGGCGAACGCTTCCGGGTTCGGCCATGGGATGTGCCAGAAAGTAATGATGGTGGCGTCGGGCAACTTTTCGCGGATCATTCGCGGCAGCAGGGCGAAATGGTAGTCCTGCACCAGAACGATGGGATCCGCCGTCTTGGCCTCCTGGGCGACGGCGATGGCGAATTTGCGATTCGCCTCGTTGTACTGCTTCCAATCGGCCGTGCGAAAGGTCGGCCGGACGTGGGCGATGTGGCACAGGGGCCACAACCCCTCGTTGGAGAAACCGTAGTAGTAGCCCGCCTCCTCCTCGTCCGTCAGCCAGACGCGGCGGAGGGTGTACGACGGCTTTCCGGGGGGAACCATGACATGGTCATTGGCGTCCACGACATCACGGTCGGCCGTCCCGCTGCCGTGGGCGATCCACGCCCCCGAGCATGCGCGCATGACCGGCTCCAGGGCGGTGACCAGCCCGCTCGCGGGCCGGGACACCTCGATGCGGTCTCCGCGGCGCGCGTGGATATACGGCTCGCGATTGGATACGACCAGGATATCCTCGCCGCGCAGGTCGTCGCGCAGAATGGTTCGCAGGGCTTCCGGCGACCAGGTCACCTGGCTCTCGTCGCGGGCCCGGTATTCGGACTCCATGTCCCGGATCAGCGCGCGCAGGTCGCTGGCGATGGGGCGAAGTTCGGGAAGCGTGGCGGGCGGAGCCGTGCCGGCCGGCCGCAAGAGCCCCTCCCCCCGCATGAGGGCGCGCACGCCTTCCATCCATCCGCGCCAGCTCAGTTGCGCGATCACCACCGTAATCAGGGAGACGACCGCACCGAGGCCGATGAAGAAGAGGAACACGTAACGCTTCGTCTCCTCGCTGCGCCGTTGTACGAAGCTCATGTCGTGGACCAGCACCAGGTCGCCGAGCCGGGAGCCGTCCGCGTCGATGCCGACGACGGCCACGTGCAGCGGCCCCTTGTCGCTCTGGAGCACCTTTTTCGAAGGGTCCGCGAACACGCCAAGATCCGCGCAGCCGATCTCGGCGGGGAAGGTCTTGGTCGCTATCGGCGGGCCGCCGGAGGCGCTGCAAAACCCGAGGGCATAGAGGCGTTCGTCTTCGATGATCTTGTCGAACACACGGAGCGTCCTGGTTTTCGAGCCGCTGGCCAGCGACTCCTGGATCGAATCATGAACGACGTTGGCGACCAGGTTCGAGCGCATGTCGATGTCGCGCGCGAACCACCGAAGCGTCAGCCCGTCCACCAGCGGCACGACCGCATAGGCGATGGCCGCCAGGGCCAGCGTCAGGGGAATGATGAAGCGCAGGGACAACCGCAATCCCGTCTCCTCCGATGTGTTCCGTTTCGCTTTTTATTCATTATTGCTCATTCGGATCGCGATCGGGCAACGAATCCGTCGCGCGTGTCGGAGCGGCGTGCCTCCTGCGGGAAACCCCCCCGGCGGGGAGTGACCTACCGCCTCAAGGCGAACAGGATCAGCAGGTTCACCAGGAAGACGGCCGTCATCCCGATGGAATCCCACGCCAGCCACAGCCGCTTTTTCTCGGCCCGGTAGGTGAGTCCGAGGACGGCGATCGTGGTCATCGCGGCGGCGGACACGGCGGATACAAGGTGGGATGGGTCGACGAAGGAGAGGATCGCGCCGGGGGTGAAGAAGAAGTCGTCCATCGCAAGGATCAGCCCCACGTTGAAGATGTTGCTCCCGAAAAGGTTCCCGACGGCCATATCCAGCGAACCCATCCGGACCGCGGCCAGGGAGACCACCACCTCGGGCAGGGTGGTCGAGGCGGCGATAAAGACGTTCCCGACGAAGGTCTGCCCAAGAGCCGTGGACTCGGCGATCCCTTTCCCCACCAGGGGGAGCAGCGAGGCGGCGGCGATGATGACCCCGGCGTGCACGGCGTACTTCAGCACGGCGCTTCGCAACGATATCCCGTCGTACCCGGGCCCCCCGGCGTGCCCCTTCACGAAGGCGGCGACCTGCTTCTTCTCGTACGCGAAGATCGTCCTCATGGCGATCACGTAGATGCCCAGGAACAGCAGGCTGTACGCCCCCACCCAACCGATCGGCGAATGGCGCCCCTGCAGGAACAGCCCCACCGTCGCGATGCACAACAGGAGGATCCCGAATCCCGCGGTGAGGGTGTGCCCGTGGCGCGCCCGGGCCGACAGGGGAAGGGGGCGATGGAGCACGTCGAGAAGGGCGAGGATGAGCATGTTGAAGGTGCAACTGCCCAGGACGTTTCCGACGGCGATGTCGGGCGCGCCCGCGTACGTCACGGATCCCAGGCCGGTGATCAGCTCGGGGAGGGAGGTAACGCTCGCCATGAGGACCACCCCGATCCAGGTGCGGCCCAACCCGGTCTTGACGGCGATGATGTCCCCGTACCCGGACAGCTTCACGCCCGAGAAGACGATCAGGACAGTGCAGGCGGCGTATCCTGCCCAATACATCAACGCGGATCTCCCGTCATGCGGTTCCGCAACCCGTGTTATTTTAGCCGATAAAGCCGAACCCGTGCTTGCTCCCCGCTCACGTTCAGGCGGAACGGAATCATCTTGGGCTGGAATCCGATGGAGACGGCAGCGGGATTCTTACACTAAGATACGGGTGCACCGATCCTGCAAAAGAACGTTTCCCTGGACGAAACCTAAGACACCGCCCCGTTTTCCGGGTGCGGCCCCTCCGGGGCCGAAATCGCGCCCCCTCAGGTGAAGCCTGAGCCTGCCGTGCAGGCGTAGCAGTAATCCCCGACCGCAATCGGGGTCCCGGATGGCGGCAACCCGTGGAGTTCCGAAACGTGCACCTTCCTTCCTCCCATGTACCGATCCGTCGCCAGGTTGAAATCGCAGTCGTACAGGTGCCCGTCCCACGATACGGACAGCTGGGTCCGGCACATGAGTCCTTCCACGGTGCACGGGTTGAACCCGTCCGCGAGAGAGCGCATGTACCGGTCGTAGTTCCCCGAGTCCACCAGCCACTTCCGGAACCGCCCGAGGGGAACGTTCCCGAATGTGTACAGGTTGTTGAACGTGATCCCCCACTTCCGCAGGAGAGCCCGTCGGAATTTCCTTTCGGCCTGGGCCTGGGGCACGGGCAGGAACGCGCCGACCGGGTTCGATACAAGATCCAACTCCAGGCCGGATCCTTCCACGCCGTATCCCGCCGTGTTCAGTTTTCTGAGCACAGCCACCCCTTCTTCCGCCACACCCGCCCCCCGTTGCGCATCCGTCTGCGAAGGATTGGTCGAGGGGAAAGACCCGAGCAGCACAACACGCCTTGAGATACACAAGGAAAGAAGACCTTCGCGGGCTGGTGCCGCCAGTGCCGTGAGGTTCGAGCGCAGCATCAGTCTCTGCGTTCGCGGGGCCAGCCCCTCGATGAGGAAAGGGAGGTCGGGAACCATCTCCGGAGCGCCGCCGGTGATGTCGATGGCCCGGAACGGGAACCGTTGCGCGAAGGCGATCACCTCTTCCATCGTTTCGCGCGACATGACGTCCCGACGCTCCGGACCGGCCTCCAGGTGACAGTGTCGGCAGCGGAGGTTGCACAGGAGACCCGCGTTGATCTGGAGGGTGTGGACCTCTCCGCGGACCAGGGAAAGACCGTGCTTCTCAAGTGTTGCGGCGAACAGCTCGACCGCAACCGGCTTCGCCGAAGGGGGGCCTCCCGGGAATCCGGGTTTCGTCTTATCCGTCACAGCGCGATCTCCACCGGTGACCACCGTCGTTACATGGACAGGCTCTCGGCGATCTTCCTCATTTGCACGCCGTGAACGAGTGATGCGCCGCCGCGGATGGCGTTGGCCACATGGAGCGCCTCGGTCATCTCGGCCAGGTTGGATCCCTTGTCCAGGCATGCACGGGTGTAGGCGTCGATGCAGTAGGGGCACTGGATCGCATGGGCCACACCGAGGGCGATCAGCGCCTTCTCCCTTTCGGTCAGCTCCCCTTCCTTGAACACGTCCGCATAATAGTCGAAATACTTCTTCGCGAGTTCCGGCGCGTCCTTCCCGATGTCGCCGAACTTCGCGAGATCGGCGGGGTCGTAATACGTCTCCATGAGCGTCCTCCCTGTTTTGCGAAGTGATTTCCGTATCCGCCCCGACTCCTCACCGGCGGTTCCCGATCTCCCGTACCGCCGCCACGACCTCCGCCGGCTCCATGCGTATGGTGTAATCGGGGTCGGCCTGCCCGGCCCGGACGATGCCGTCCTTATCGAGGACATAGGTCGCCGGGACCGGAAGCTCCCACCGCCCCGCGCCGTTGTACTTCTCCAGGTTGATGCCGAACTTCTCCAGGTACAGCGCCTTGACCTCCGCGGGGACCGCGAACCAAAGCCGGTATTTCTTTAGCACCTCGCTCGTGGCATCGCTCAGGATGTCGATGGGGATGGCGTGCTTCTCCGCCATCGTCAGCGTGTTGTCGGGGAGTTCCGGGCTGATGGCCACCAAGTCTGCGCCGAGCGACCGGATCACGGGTAGTTCCTTCGCCAGAGCTGCCAGCTCCAGGTTGCAGTACGGTCACCAAACCCCTCGGTAGAAGTTTAATATAACCGGGCCTCGTGAAAGCCGTTCGCTCAGCCTTACCATCTCGCCCCGCTGGTTCGTGAGGATGAAGTCCGGCGCGTGTTCCCCGATGTGCAGGCCGGAAGCTCCCGAATCCTTCACGTATGCGTTCCCCCGCTGGACGATCGCCATGATCTCCGGCGGCCGGTTCCGTTTCGCATTGAATTCCGCGATCCGATCCTTCAGCGACATTTCGGTCCCTCCTCCCGGACCCTATTCCAGGGCCTTGTTAGTCATTGCATCGAGCGCTCCCGCAAGCGCATTCAGGGCTTCATCCTTCCCCTCGATCCGGTGGCGATTTTTCAGATACTCCGGTGCGTTGATGCCGAGCCAGACCTTGCCGCGCGCGTCCTCCCAAGCCAGCGCCTTGAACGGCAGATCGATGGCGACCGTGGGAGCGGCTACCATCAGGGGAGTTCCCCCCTTCGGATTGCCGAAGATCAGGAGCTGGGTCGGCCTCATTTTCAGCCCGACCATTTCCGCCTCGGCCGCGTGATCGATCCGGGCGAACACCGTCATCCCTTTCGACTGGAGGACGGTCACCAGGCGATCCACCGTTTCCGGGACCGAATACCGGCTCGCCTTGCTGGCGAATCCATCCGGCCCTGCCCAAGCGTTGATCCCCAGGAACAACAGCGCAAGCGCCAATATTGTATTGCGCATGACCCCCTCCATTTGCCTACCGGGACCGGGAATCAAGTTCTACCTGCAACGAATCGAGAAATTTGTTGAACCCAACAAACAGTTCCATCACTCCCAGGGCTTCCACAATCTCCGCGTCGGTCGCCCCCAGTTCCCTCAACGTCTGGAACTGCCCCTCGGCAATACGTCGAGGAGCCAGGTTCGCCTGGCGGGCAAGACCGATCAGCGCCTTCTCCTTTGCTGCAAAGTTGCTCTTGTCCGGATCAACCATGATCCCGGCGACGGTCTCCGACGACAGGCCGATGGCACGCAGAGCCGCGCTGTGGGCTGCCACGCAGTATTCGCAGCCGTTGTCCTTGGAGACCAGCAGGGCGATGGTCTCCTTGACCTTGCGGCTCAAGCGGCCTTCCATCATGACGGCTTTGACCTTGTTCCAGTTCGCCCGCAGGAGCGGTGGGTGATGGGCCGACGTCCGGAACAGGTTGGGGATCATACCGAAAGCGGACGCGATTTCCCGAAAGCTGTCGGCCGTTTCACCGATTGCCTGTTTCGGATCGAGTGGAACGATGCGGGGCATATTTCCCTCCTTGGCGTGGTTTCGTACGACCTCCGTGTGCCGGGACCACCGAACGCAGAAAGATCTTGAGATTTTCGATACAGCTATCAAGGGGTGCCGCCTTCTTTCGCAGGCGCGACAGCATGATCCCACCCTCCAGCGCGGCGACCACCTGCTGGGCCAGGTCGAGCGCCGTCATGTCATCGCGAAACTCGCCGGCCCTTTGCCCGGCGGCGATCACCCGCGCGATCCGGTCGATCCAGGCGACGAAGACTTCATCGACCAGGGCGGCCATACCCGGGTCTGCATCGCTGGTCTCCAGGGCCGTATTGCCGAACAGACAGCCGCCTGTAAACCCGGTTCCCCGGTGGTACGCCAGGGCCGCCGCGAAAAAGTTTTCCAAGGCATCGCGGGGAGTTGCGCCGGCCAAAGACCAGTCGACGAATCTCAGGAACCGGTCCGCCGCCTGCCGGATCACCTCCCGTCCGATCTCTTCCTTGTCCTGGAAGTGGAAGTAGAGGCTTCCCTTATGCACCCCGGAGGCAGCGAGAATCTCTCCGACGCTGGTGGCGCCGATCCCCTTGCGTTGGATCAGGCGGCTCGCCTCGCCCAGGATGTGTTCGCGCGTTCGTTCTCCTTTGGTCGCCATGGAAGCACCCCGATAATAATTGACCGATTGGTCAATTATACGGATAATGCAGCACCTGTCAACACCGATGCGCTCCATTTTTCGGATCTCGCCTCGTTTCCTTCCTTGGCAGGCGATCCGTCGATGGTCAGTACATTCCCCGGGCGCGTTCCCTCGACGGCAGGATCTCAAGGCACGTCGTCCACCATCCCGACTCGACCGTATTCACGAACGGTTCGACGATCCGCTCGGCACGCATCTCTTCGACAAGACGTTCATGGTCGAACCGCAGAGGGACAAAGGCCGCATCGGGCGACTCGCCCGACAGGTCCAGCACGGCGTACCAGACATGGGTTTGGCCGTCGTTGGCCGGCCGCCCGATCGCGCCCGCGTTGACTACAAACCGTCCATCGGGCAGTCGGCGCTTCCACGGAATGCCCGTGTGGGTCACTGCGAGGACGTCGCACTGCGCGTCGTCGAGCAGACGGGCGAGAAACGGATCGGGGGACAGCGATTCCCAGAGGAACTCGTTCTGTCGGCGCGGAGAGCCGTGACACAGCAGGATCCTCTCCCCTTTCGGGCCACGGAGCCGGATCTCCTCCGGAAGGGTCGCAAGGAAATCCTTGTTGCGCTCCGAGGTGTTCCGGAAAGTGTATGCGTAGGAAAGCGCGGCGAAATGGTTGTCCCGCGGGTCGGTGTACCCGCAGGCGCAGTCCCCCCGATGCAGCCCGACGGACCGGTCGTAGTTCCCCTGGACGATCGGTACTCCCGCCTCCCGGAGGATCTCGACGGACCGGTCCGGATGAGGCCCGAAGGCGCCCACGTCCCCGAGACAGAAGATCTCTGAAGCCTGGGAGGGAGCGTCTGCAAGAAGCGCGGACAGAGCGATATGGTTGTTGTAGACCCCTCCGAAGAGCGCCACGCGCCCCGAAACCTCGCGGTGGTCCGAACGAGGGCAGTCCTGGGGATGCCGAGTGTCCATGTCCATCGCCTACTCCTCCCGAACCGCCGTGGCGGCGTTTGCGCATACGGCCCCATGCCGGAAACAGGTGGAGCAGGCGCCGTACGCGAGAGGAAAGGGACGGAACGATTCCGAAAGCGTACCCCCCATCCATCCGCCCCGCTCGTTCACGAGGATCGGGCAGACCCATACCCCCCGGGACGTGGCCACCCTTGCCGTCGAGCACAGGAGCTGCTCTGCCCCAGGGAGTTCCAGCATCTCCGTGGTAACGCGATCGTCTTCCCCGTACCCCCCGGACCGCTCCGCCTCCCGGCCCATACGGAATGCGGGGAGAAACTTGACCCGGGGTTTGCGGATACCCCTTGAACGCAACAGTATCTCGACCTCTTCCAGAGCCACCGGATCGCTTTCTCCGCGGAACTGCACGGCGGTAACGATGGGAAGAAATCCCGCCTCCGCCAAGCAGGCGGCGCCCGCCAGCGCCCTTTCGAAACTCCCCTTCCCCCGGATCCGGTCGTTGTCCTCCTCCGTAGGCGCGTCCAGCGATATCCGGACTTCGAGCGAGTAGATAGAGTCCCGTGCGGCGGCGGCAAGCCGCTCGACGATCCGGCCGATCAGCAGGGTTCCGTTCGTCAGGATCGTCGCCGGGAACCGGCTCAGCGTGTCGCCGGCGATTTCCACCATTTCCGGGTGAAGGAACGGCTCTCCGCCCGTGAAGACGATATCCCGCACACCCACAGTCTCCGCTTCATCGAGAAGGCTTCGTACATCGATCCGCGAGAGGGCCGGCATCTCCCGGTTTCCCGGGCCGGAGGCATTGAAACAGTGGGCGCACCGCAAGTTGCAGGAAAGGCCCGCCACCTGGATCCAGAGGCTGTCGAGTCCGCGAAAAGGGCAGTCCGGGGCTGTCATGCTCTCTCCCGCTCCGGGGCCGGACGCAGCCAGGCTCCCATCAGGTAGACGGCGAAACAGAGGGAGATACCGACGAGGTTCACCCACAGGAGGTTCCCGTATTTTCCGGTCCCGATCGAAGAGGTGAACCACTTGACGCTTAAGCCCAGCCCGAAGAGCAGCCCCAGGAGAACACTGGCGTGGTATGAAAACGCGCCCGCCCTTTTCCACCCCGACAGCAGGAAGACGGGAGTGAGGCCTATGACCATCGTGCCGCTCACCGTGGTGGCGGAAAGGATCGCGGGTTTAGCATAGATCATCAGGTTCCCAAGGATGCCCAGCAGGACCATCGCCCCCCTCGCAAGGACGACCTTGTCCACCTTCCACCCCGAAAGCACCTCGAACGAGACCAGCTTCCCGATGGAACTGAAGGTGGAGTCGATCGTCGAGCACCCACTGGTCAGCATCATCAGGTTCATGAAGAACAGGAGTGGAAGGCCGAAGGCCGCCGCCGTGCCGATCGTTGAATTTCCCCCGACTCCCTCGACCCGGTTGTAGATCCCGACGAAACTGAACAGGAGGATGAACAGGACCCCGAGGATCCCCGCCACGGTGAACGACCGGAGCATTTTCCGCGGCTCGGTGATGAAGGCCCGGTCGGTCATCACGGGGTCGTGGAAGGGGTAAGAGAAGACCTGGAGCAGCGCCACGAGGATCAGGTCCACCCCCCCGGAGAGGGTCCAGGACCCGCTGAGGACCATTTCCCTTGGGTGCCCCGCCGGAAAGATGTACGCGAGGATAAGGAAGAGGATGACGGAGGCCATGACCATCTGCACGGTGTCCGTCACGATGCTGCTGCGCAACCCCCCCTTCATGACGTAGGCGAGCACCAGCGCCGTGATGGCCCAGGAGGCGACGTAGTACGCCGTGCTCTCCCGCGGGCCGAAATATTGCGCCATGACGATCGTGTTGCTCCAGATCTCGTTCCAGAGGCGGAAGAGGAGAATCAGCGAAAAGAGCCAGATGGCGCCCGTCCCGAACCGCGTTCCAAGATAATGGTGGATGCTCCGGAACCCCTTCTTCCGAAGATGATAGAGCGCCACCCCGGCGACGAGGAAGGAGAGCCAGTAGGCGGCGTACGCCGCGCCCCCCGGCAACCCGAATTTCTGCCCGAGGTCCGCCGCGTTCTGGACCGATTTGGCGAAGATCCAGGAGATGAGGACGCTCGACGTGAGGAAGAAGCCGCTGGTCTCCCTCCCGGCATCGTCCTTTCCCCCGAAGAACTGTCCCATCGGGTCCTTCCCCCTCGCCCGCGGAGAGATCGCGTACATCGCGATTCCGAAGACGACGAGAATCCCCCAGTTGATCCAACGAGCGTCCATTGTCTCCTCCGTCCTCCGCAAATTTACGGCTCGTTGATCCGCCAATCATATCCGTACGATATTTTCCCGTGGAATCCCTTCAGCCGGCTTGCCAGGTCGGGAGCTGCGTACTTCCGGAAGTGGCGGAGCTCGCCTGTCTCCGAACCACCGAAATCCGCCTGGAACCAGTCGTAGATGCTGGAGAGACGGAGCCGGTCCCCTTCCATCCGTACACCCCTCGGGTTGTTTACGTACTCCCGCGCTCCCTTCTCCAGGAGGGCTTCCGTGTTCTCCGCCTTGTACGCATCCGGCTGGAGATTGGGGCACCCCATGCTCGCGCAATTCACGGCGTAGTGAACGCGGTTGTCCTTCCACAAGGGCCGCAGGATCCGGTGCTCGATGTCGTCCAGGCTCACCTGCTGTCCCTGGATCGTCACCAGTTTCGCCCCCCAGGGGCCACTGCTGAAAAGCCCCGGCGAGATCTTGATGTCCCGGATGCTCTTCACCGGGTAATGGTCCAGGACGACCTTCACCGTCAGGGCGTTGTAGAGGTTGATCCAGTACGCTTTCTGCCCGGACCGGTTGAGCTTCGTCACCTCCACCTGCTGGAGCTGTTGGATGTAGGCGTCCAGGCTTTTCCGGTCGCCCTGCCCCACGGAGGCGTACTGGATTCTGTTTATCCCGGAAGGGTGGTTCGTCACCACATACTTTTTCAGGAACAGGTCCCATGGGGCATGATCGATGGATGTCCGGCTCCCGGGATCGTTCGCCGCCCAGAAGGACCACGGTTCGGCCTTCGGAGCGGCGCTCACGGGGGCAACGCCCAAGACAAGGAGCTGCACCGAAAGAAGGAGCGACCACCCGATCCTCCTCAACGTGGCCCGCTCCGTCCCATCCACCCCATCCACGGATGCCCGTATCATCTCACTCCCCCGATCCAGCGGAGTTTCTTTGCCGTTCAGTCGAAGAAAGACCGGAATCCTTACATTTCTCGTGAAAGGTTCCCTCCATCCGCGCGACGAACGGGCATGAGATCGAACCATTCCGCAAGGAGGATCCGAATATGGGAACCGGGCGATTCATCATCGCGGTCGCTGTTGCCGCCCTGATAGGAACGGGAGGGGCCTCGCGTGCGCAGGCAGCCCCGGTGGTTAAGGAATACGGCAAGGTCTGCATCGTCGACCAAAGGGGCGAGCGTTGGGACGTCACCCAAGCGCAATCGCTGGGATTCGAACCGCGCGGGTTCCAGTACGGCATCGGCCGGAACGCGTTCACACCCCTGGACGATTCGCGGGTCCGGAAAGAGAACGACGGGATTCCCGGGTCGACCCGGGTGATCGGTGTGGGGGAAGGACCGTCCCACCGGGCATATTCGGTCCCGTCCCTCGGAAGTCACGAGGTCGCCAACAGCAACCTCGGGGGGAAGCCGATCGCCGTGGGGTATTGACCGCTCGTTGACCTGGCGGCCGTGTACAGCCGCCAAATCGACGGGAAGACGTTGACCATCTCTCCCTCCGGGTGGACCTACAGGAACACCTTCGTCCTGTACGACCGGGAAACGGGCACGCTTTGGTACCCGTATGCGAAGGGGCTGATGGGGATCCAGGGGAAATATTTCAAGCGGTGGCTTCCCAAACTCCCCTCCGACGACACCACCTGGGAGGAGTGGAGGAAGCGCCACCCGTCCTCCGAGGTCCTCCAGTGACGAAATCGGAAGGAGATGTAAGGAATCGGGTCCTGGAGCGACGAAGGGGCAGAAGCAAAAAATCGAAGCAAGGAGGACATACCAATGAAAACCGGAATCCTCATCGCAGCATTGACCGCCGTACTGCTGGCCAGTGGGATGACGGGAATCTCGCTGGCGGGGAACGGAATCAACACAGGCCGGGCCGGCATTTACGACGCAGACCCGGAACGGGCGTCAGGCTGGGATTATCAGATCCTGGGTCCGATGGAGACCGGCGCCCTCCCCGAAGCGTCGGGCGGTGCGTCCGGGAGCAACGGAATCGCTTCGGGCGACCGAGAGTTCGCCTTCGTCGAATCCGGAGGCGTGAGCTACCGTGTCGGCCTGGACACGGGGTCGTAACGAATCATCCCGCCCCGGCGGCAGGGGCCTCAACCGTACATGCCCTTCCCGAGAGGGCCCCTGCCGCCGGACCCTTTCCGCCCACCGGGGGGCGATCAGATAAGGGCTGTCCGGCAAAGTATACTCCCGATGGGAAGGTCGAGGCGGAGGGCAAGTCCGGCATGGCCGACATGTGCATCGGCTGCCACGGGAAGGCCAAGGGGAACGATTTCCTGTTCACGGGCGCCCTGAAGTAAGTCCACACCGTGTGGAGGGGGAGGTGAACTCCCCCTTCGATTCGCAAAGGCCACTGGAAGGAGTGATGGACGCCATGGACGAGTTGACGGGAAAACCGGCCATCCCATTCGAACTTCGGGACAGTGGCGGTCGAATTCATCTTCTCTCGGACTACGGCGGGAACTGGCTGTTGCTGGTGTTTCACCGCCACCTCGGCTGACTGCCCTGCCGGGCGCACATCACGCAGTTGCGTGATCATGAAGACGAATTCACGAAAAGGAACGTGAAAATCGCAGTTGTAACATTCGAGAATGATTTTTTGGCGCGCAGTTACGTGGCTGAAACTTCCTTGACCTGGCCGCTTCTGGTCGATGACACCCGCGAAACGTACAGGAATTACGGGATGTTCTCCGCTTCCTTCCGGGACGTATGGGGGCCGAAAACATGGTGGGCATATATCCGGGGGCTGATAAAAGGAGAGAAATTACGGCGATCGGAAGGGGACATCTACCAGCGGGGCGGGGATGTCCTGATCGATCCGAACGGGATCGTTTCCTTGCATCATGTCGGCGTTGGCCCGGCGGATCGTCCGGCCATCGAAACCATATTGAACAATATCCATCCGGGCTGACGGCACAAGCCGGTGTAAGGATCCCGATCTTCGATCGACCAACGAACAGGCATCGGATGGTGCCAATTTCGTTGCGGAGGGTCGACATGCAAGCGAAACGTAAGGTTACGAGTTCGCTGTTGGTCGCCGTCGCTGTTGGTCGCCGTCTTTTCACTCTTTGCCGGACTCGCTATTGCGGCAGGGGAACAGAAGGTCGCCCTGAAAGCCGACAAGGCGGGAAAAGGAGCTTCGGGGGCGGCCGTGATCGCGGACAAGGGGAGTGATCAGAAAGAGGTCACCATCACTGCGAAGGGTCTGAAACCGAATTCGGTCTACACGGTCTGGCTGGTGAACATGAAGCCGAAGATGGACATGGCGGGCCTTGGAGGGGGAGAGTACTCTTTCAAGAGCGACGACAAGGGGAATGCGAGCTATTCCGCGACGATCGGGTCCGCGGATCTTTCGAAGTGGCAGCTGATCGAGCTCGCCTATCACCCCTCCGGCGACCCGAAGAACACGAAGGAACTGATGAACACCGCCCTGTTGGGCAAGCTCAAGAAGTGACGAGGTCTACCCCGGGGTCCGCCGCAGCATTCGGAAAGGATGCTGCGGCGGCTCATGGCGCGGGGCTAGATATCCCCTTCCGGAAGAAAAGCGATGCTCGATGAGGACAGAACGACAAGGACGGAGCCGATGTTGTGACCGACGGAGCGTGCGGCGGTGGAACGCCGCCTTTCGGAAGGGCGGCGGCGAGGGCATCAAGGCCCGGCCTACCCCAGGTCGTCCCCCGAGACTGGACGAGAAAGCCAAGCGTCGATTGGAAAAGGCTCTGCTCAAAGGGGCCAAGGCCGCAGGGTTTTCCACCGACCTGTGGACCTGCCCCCGGGTGGCTCATACGTCTGGTCCTACCTGAAGACAAATCCGATGGCGAACAATCCCTGCCTGGACACCGGGACTCTGGCGGGAGCAGCTCGCCGTCATGGGAAGAAGCTCCAGCGACGGGAGGAATTGCTACGTTCGTTCCTCAACCACAGTCCCCTTTTTTTACGCCTTTGATAGGACATTAATTATGCAGGTATCAATAGTTGACCCCCTTGGGCATAATGCAATCCAGACAGCGGCGCAGAGTGCAGACCCCGCAGGAGTGGCGCATGTGCACCGGGATGTTTCTCGACTTCGCCACGCCCACTGCCTCCCGCCTGGCGCTATGGGATACTTTGTTCGTGAAGATCACCATCGCGTCGACATCTCCTACCCTGGAGGCCAACCGGGTTTCGGTCCCGTTGAACACATTAAGCGACACGCCCACACGTTCGCCCCCCAGTAGATAGCGCCGCTACAGCCGATCCATCCCCCCGATCAGCGCGATGCACATGTCCCCTCCACCCCCCGTTTATTTCCCGGCCCGGCTGGCCGCGGACAGGTACAGCAGCAGATCCGCCGCCTGATCCTCGGCGAGGGACGCCCGTACCGCCATCCTCTGGAGCAACTGATCCGGCTTTATCGCCTCTTTTCCGGCGAACCATTGATTCCGGGCGCGGTCCCTTTCAAAAAACGAACGCCTGATCCTCGGCGAGGGACGCCCGTACCGCCATCCTCTGGAGCAACTGATCCGGCTTTATCGCCTCTTTTCCGGCGAACCATTGATTCCGGGCGCGGTCCCTTTCAAAAAACGAACATCAACCTCGCCTGGATCAGCCGCGGGCTGCCCGGAAGGATACCGCGCGTCCGATCCACGATATGGATCTTGTCCGCGATATTCTTCACCGTCGCAAACAGCGAAAGGTTGGCCCGCTTGATGAGGTGGGCGGCGCCCCGACTTACGGTCGAGGGCAAGATTGGCGAGCCGTCCGACGACGGTGTGCCACGCGAACAAGACAACGAACGCAGCTCCCGAGGCGAGATGCGTCCAGAGGACAGCCTTGCGCGCGCCCCCGTTCCCCACGAGGTAGAGGAGATAGCCGCTGTAGGTCATGACGAGTATGAGCGCGACGAGGAGGACGCCGCTCGCGCGGTGGAGGCCGGCCTCGAAGTTGCGCTTCATGTGGCGGTAGGCGGAACTGGCGACCGCGGCGAGAAAAGGCGGCGCCGCGAGTGCATGGAGCCAGAGCCACCACGGCTCCGACGGGTGGCGGAAGACGGAAAAATCCTCTTCCGGCGCGTCGAGGGCGTGGCGGATGTACCAGAGCGCCGCCCCCGAGAGAATCATCGCAAGCGACGTGAGGATAATCGCCGCGTGCTGGACGGGCCGGAGCCTCCCGCATTCGAGCGCTTCGCGCTTACTGAGCGGACCCATGGGCTTCTTCCTTATGGCGGAAGCCGGACGTGAAGCGGACGTCTCCCACGGAGTCTTCGACCGCTTCTTCTGCAACTTCCGCGCGCATGACGAACATGGCCTCGACGCCCGCGAGCGACTCCGTGACGCGGAGCGCCTTCTCGAATCCGAGACGTAGAGAGCGCGTCGGCCACCGACGCCGTCGGCGCGAGGACGGCGACGCCGAGAAGGCCGCTCTCGGCGGGGCGGCCCGTGCGCGGGTCGAGAATGTGGCCGTAGCTTTTTCCGCCTCTGCGGAAGGATTGCTCCCCCTGGCTCGACACCGAGACGGCCCCGTCCCGGAGGACCAGGACGGCGAGCGTCTTTCGCGGATCGCCGGGGTGGGCGAGCGCCGTCTCGAACGGAGTGCCCCACGCGAGGTAGGAGCGCCCGAACTCGATGACGCCGCTCGCCATCCCTTCTTCCTTGAGAATGGCGGCAACGCGGTCCATCGCAAACCCTTTCCCAACGCCGCCGAAGTTTAATTTTGTCGCCGGGTGGAGAAAGCGCAGGCGTGGAGGATTGTCCTCGATAACCACATTCTTCAAACCGACGCCCGCGAGCGCCGCGCTCAGGCGTTTTTTCGAGGGAACGCGTGGCGCGTCCGTTTCAAAGCCCCACGCTTCTATGAACGCATGCACTGTCGGGTCGAAACTGCCCTCGCTTAACTCATGCATCCGCCGGCACTCGCGCAGGATCTCATGCAGCTCGCGCGGGATTTCATACCATGTCCCATACCCTTCCCGAAAAGTGGGAAGCGACGGGTCGCGGCGGTTGAGGCGCGAGACGAAGCTCTCCGCGCGGTACGTCGTGAGCACCGCTTCGAGACGGTGCACCTCGGCGACGGCGCGGTCCACCGCCGGGGTTTGCGCGTCGCCTTCGACCATGACGCGCAGTGTCGTCCCCATTGCGAGCTCCGCGCGCTCCGCGGCGGCAAGAGGCCCGGCGGACGCGTGCAGGGCAAGAAGGAGGACGGCGGCGAGACTACGGCACGACATGGGATGCAACCTTGAGGCGGGCCCGTGCCACGAGGAGCACAAGGTGGACGGCGTGGCTCGCCTGGCGCGACGTGATGGTGGCGCCGGTGATGTTGCGGACGTTTCGGCGGTGCTCGGGCGGATTTTCCGAGGACGCGCCCTGAAACTGCGCGAGGAATTTTTTCGAGGGCTTATACTGCGGCGGCTCATGGAACGCGAGAATCTCGACCGATTCCACCGCGCCCTCCGCCGAGAGGACGACGAGGAGGCGCATCGGCTCCGAGCGCGCGAGCGCCGTGATCGCGCTGGCGAGGCGGTAAATATTTCCTCCGCGCATGCCGACGTGGAACGTAAGGGAATCCGCCGCCCCCATCACCACGTCGGAAAGTTTGCTGCCGAGCGTTTTCTCGATGGCGGTGCGCTCCTCGCGGGAGAGGACGAGCTTCCGCTCCTCGACCGCCTCCGCGTCGCGGAATGTTTCCTTCAAAGCCTCCGCATCCGTGCGGTAGACGTTCGCGGAGGCGGCACTCGTGCGGTAGACGTTCGCGGAGGCGGCACCCGCAACGAGGGAGGCGAGGGCAAAACATAGGAATTTACACATCGCGTATCGTAGGGCGGGCGGAACGGCAGGGGAAGGGCGGCAAGGACGCCGCCCTTCCGTTTCGCTTGTGCGCCAACGAGGAGATTTAGAAATCATAGCCGAATCCAAGGTTGAAGCGCGTGAGGCGCTGTCCCGCGTCGTCGCGCCAGAGCTCGACGTCGCTTTTGAGGGCTACGTTATGGACGGGGCGGCATGCGAGGCCGAACGTGCGAATGGTGCGGGCGAATTCCGGATCGCGCATCATGCCAGCGGGAACCTCGGCGTGGGTGTCGAGGTCTTCGTAGCGCGCAAAGACGAAAAGCTCGTGCTTTTTCCTGAACGCATGGAGCACATCGTAAGCGGTTTCGAGGAACCAGCCCTCGATGCGGCTGCCCATGACTTTGCCCCCGCCGAGGGCAGCGCTGATTTTGTCGGCATCGCCCACGCGGATGCGCCCGTATTCGCCGCGGAAGTCGAAGCCGTTCCATCGATAGCGCGCGTCGAACGTGTTGATGGTGACGTTCGCGTCGCCCACGTCCTTGGCGGCGGTTTTGAGGTCGTCCACGTCCTGGGAGGAGTCGCCCGTATAGAACGACGAACCTAACTGAAGCCCTTGCACGCCCTTCCATTCCAGCCTCCCCACGATGGCAAGGTCCTCGGCGTAGGATTTTTTATTGTTCATCAGGCGCTGGCGTCCCTTGCGAATACCCGAGGCAGGGTCGAACTGGCTTGAGTCGCTTCCGTCGAGCTTCACGGCGGAGAGACCCGCCACGATGTAGGCGCGGTAGGCGAAGTCTCCGAAGACGCCGTGAGCGCCCACGCCGCCCTCCATCCATGACGTCGGGATTATCAGGGTGTGAAAGTAGGGGCGCTCGACGCTGTAAAAGAGGGGAGGCTCGTGGAACTCGTTCAAGGAGCCCACGGGCATGAGGACGCTTCCCACGCGGACGTTGAAGGCGTCGCGGAACTTGAAATCGAGATAGGCGAACTCGAGCTCGAGATCGGAGGCGGCTAAGGCGTGCTCGAAGTCGATCTCGCTGTCGAAGACGATGCGGTCGGTAAAGTTATAGCGGACGCCGAGGACGAAGCGGTGGAAGTCGAGCACGGCGGGAAGGTCGCGGGCGTCCTTGATGGTGTCGCTCGACTTGCGGCTGTTGTAGTGGAGCTCGCCGTAGCCATGCAGCTTGAGGCGGTCGGTCCAGTGGGATTTATCGCCATGGGAATCCTCGACTTTTTTCGCATCGATCCGCTCCGCGAGCGCGCTGACCGTTTTTTCCAGCTCCCGGATTTTCAGATCGTGCGGGTCCGACGTATTGTCCTGTGCCCGGGCCGGCCCCGCCAGGCACAGCACCACGAACGCGGTGACCGCCGCGGCGGAGAGAAGCCCTCGATTTCCACTGGAAAGAAAAGGAAGGGGAAAAAGACGCAAATGATACTTTTTCGAAACGGTATTCATGCCGCACACCCCTTTCGCTCGTCAAAAGGATTGGAAAACACAACCCGTAACGCCTCGGCGCGCCGGAACGCGCGCCTTCAAGTTGCGCTTTCACTGTGCGGCTTGCGGGATCACCCCATCGGGGGCCGCCCGATCCGGACCGTAAAACGCCCCTTGCCGGTCAGACTCCGGCGAGGATGTCGATCAGCTTCTTCCGCATCACCTCCAGTCTTTTCGATTTGAAGGAACTTCTCGTCTCATCGAGGACCTCGATCGTTTCCTGAACAGCCGTCCGGAGCCTGGAAAGTCTCTCACAGTCGACCAATGGGCAGTACGCCTGACGGTCCGCGGGGCTTGCCCCGCCGGCGAGGACCTGCTTGAACACGCATCGCTGGTGTTCCACCCGCTGGTGCATTTCCTCCGTGATCCTGTCCACGTACTCCTCGATCCCCACCTTCTCCCCCACCTCCATTTCCGCCTCAAACGGCATCCGCCCCTCATTGGCATACGCATGAACACCTGTTTCATGCATGGCCCAAAAAAAATTCGCCCCCGCCAGTGACCTGCTCGATGCATTCCTCCATGAGGTTCCGGATGTGGTCGTCGTCCAGGGAATAGCAGGCAACCTTCCCCTCTTTCCGATACTTCACCACGCGTTGCCCCCGCAGAAGCCGGAGTAGATGCGAGATAGCCGAGCCGGTAAGTCCAAACGGGGAGACCCATTCAATAAAATGGTTGCTCATACATACCAATAATCCGCAATTCCTGTCAAGCGAAATTCTTTAGGGCCGGATGACCGGCCAGTGAGCCTGAGAATAACCATCCACAATTTGCGCGAGCCGCATTTGAACCTGGTTCGATGCATCTCCTGATATTCCCTGTCCCCTTGACTCCGTAGTATGGTACGGAGTGCATCTTATCCATGAAGGGGTCGGTAAATGGCATTCCTTACGATCGGACAGGTGGCCAGAGCATGCGAGGTGGGCGTAGAGACCATCCGGTTCTATGAACGGGAGGGACTGGTCCCCCAGCCTGCACGCCCCGAAGTCGGGTTCCGACGCTACCCGCCGGAAACCGTAAAGCGGATCCTCTTCATCCAGCGGTCCAAGGCGCTCGGGTTCTCCCTTCGGGAGATTCGGGATCTGCTGTCCCTGCGCGTCGACTCGGCCAGGAGCTGCAACCGGGTCAGGAAGCATGCCGAAGAAAAGATTGCGGATATCGAGGAGAGGATCGAGACACTTAGGGGAATGAGGCAAGCCCTCGACAAACTCGTCGCCGCCTGCGGGAGCCGAAGCGCGAGGGGCGAATGCCCGATCCTTGAAGCACTCGAAGAAGGAGAACCGGTACGCCCTCCCGTGATGGAGCCAGGCGGGTACGAGAAAGGAGCAAGGAAATGAGCACGGGCGTCGAGGAGCGAAAAAACATCGGACCCGGATGGGGCCTCGTCGGAGCTGTCGTCTCGGCAGTCGGTGCCTCCATCTGCTGTGTGGGGCCGCTTCTCCTTTTGGCCTTGGGGATCGGGGGTGCATGGGTCGGCAACCTGACGGCGATGGAGAAGTACCGGCCGTTCTGGACCGCCGCGACGCTCGTATTTCTCGGTCTGGCCTTTCTGAATGTTTACCGGAAACCGAAGGAAAAATCCTGTTGCCCCGGGGATGCCTGCCGGTCCGGCGCCGGAAGCAGGAGCGGGATCCTTCTCTGGGTCGTCGCCGTTTTCGTCCTCGGGCTGCTTTTCCTTCCTTACATCATCCCCTATGCGTTCGCGGGAGAAAACGGCGGATCGACGGCCACGCGGGTGGTGGAGGCCACGACGAAGGCGGAATTCCCGTCAACGATCATTCCGGAAGGAGAGAAGCGATGAAGATCGAAGTTCTATATTTCGAGGGCTGCCCGAACCACGCGTCCGCGATGGAGATGGTCCAACGGGTCCTGGTCCGGAAGGGGATCCAGGCGCAGATCGTTTCCCTCGATGTTCAGGACGTCGAAACCGCCACGAGACTGGGCTTCCTCGGATCGCCTTCGATCCGCGTGAACGGAACGGACATCGAACCGGGGCGGCAGGACGATCCGCCGTTCTTCGGCTGCAGGACGTACAATGTGCAGGGAAAGATGGTCGGCGTTCCTCCGGAAGAGTGGCTATTGGAGGCGTTAGGGTAATACGTGGTCCCGTTTTTCCCGCAACCCGAGTACCACCTGTTCGGCCCAGTCACCGTCCACGCGTTCGGAGCGATCGTCGCACTGTCCTTGATCGTCGGGTGGCGGATGGCCATTACCCGGTCCCGCACGAAAGGCATCGACCCCGAACTTTTCCAGGACCTCCTGTTGTATGTGATCCTCTCGGGCTTCATCGTCGCTCACCTCTATTCCGTCCTCGCCTATTTCCCGCGGGAGACGATGGAAAACCCGCTCCTTCTCCTGAAGATCTGGGAGAACATCAGTTCCTTCGGGGGATTCGCCGGGGGCCTCCTCGGCCTCTGGCTCTTTTTTCGTTTCAAGGCGCGGGATGTCGATGCGGCGGCCCGGTTGCGGTACCTTGACGTCATCGCATACGTCTTCCCCTTCGCATGGGCGATCGGCCGCATTGCCTGCACAGTCGCCCACGATCACCCCGGCACGATCACGACGTTTCCGCTGGGAATCAGCCTGAAATCCCCTGGGGCACAGGCATACATCGCTTCCTTCTACCGGGAGGCCGGCCGGTTGGCGGAAGTTCCACCAACCGGGGAACTGGCGAAAATGGCGTTCCACGATCTGGGATGGTACGAATTCCTCTATATGTCGTGCCTGATGGTCCCCACCTTCCTTCTGCTGGACCGGAAACCCCGTCCGCCGGCGTTCTTCCTGATCGCTTTCCTCCTCCTCTACGTTCCGGCCCGCTTCCTGCTCGATTTCCTGCGCATCGGCGATGCCAGGTACTTCGGGCTGACCCCCGGGCAGTACGCGGGGGTTGCGGTTTTCCTCGCCGCGGTCTACCTCATGGTTCGCATTGCCCGGAGGAACGCAGGATTCTTACACTAAGTGTTGCGTTTCATAAATACGGGTGGACCGATCACAGGGGGCTGGTCAGTCCGACGGCCTCCCGGCCTACTCCACCGTCACGGATTTGGCGAGGTTTCGCGGCTGGTCGACATCGGTGCCATTCAGCACGGCCATGTGGTACGCGAACAACTGGAGCGGGACCACCTCGAGGATCGGGCGGGCGTACCGCCCGCAGGGAGGCAGGAAGATCGCATCCTCCGACTTCTCCCGCAAGAGATCGTCCCCCTCCGTCCCCACGGCGATCAGCCTGCCGCCGCGGGAACGCGCCTCCTCCAGGTTGGAGAACGTCTTCTCGTAGCTCTCCCCCTTCGCGCACAGCACCAGCACCGGCATCCGCTCGTCGATCAGGGCGATCGGGCCGTGTTTCATCTCGCCGGCGGGGTACCCCTCCGCGTGGATGTAGGAGATCTCCTTCAGTTTCAGCGCACCCTCGAGGGCGACGGGGTACGAAATTCCGCGGCCAAGGTACAGGAAGTCCCGCGCATCCTTGTATTTCCTCGCGACGGCCGCGATCTCCGGCTCGCGCTTCAGGAACTCCTCGATCTTGCGCGGCAGCTCGGCCAGGTCGATGAGGTGCAGGGAGATCTCCCCGGAGGTCAGGACCTTCCGCGCCTGGGCCAGGTGGAGGGCCATGAGGTACAGGGCCACCAGTTGGGTGGTGAACGCCTTCGTGGAGGCCACGCCGATCTCGGGCCCGGCGTGGGTATAGATCACCCCGTCCGACTCCCGCGCGATCGTGGACGCGACGACGTTGCAGATGGAGACGGTCGTCGCCCCTTTGCCCTTCGCCTCCCGCATCCCGGCAAGGGTGTCCGCCGTCTCGCCGGATTGGGAGATGGCCACGCAAAGGGTCCCCTCCTCCACAACGGGATCGCGATACCGGTACTCCGACCCGAGGTCCACCTCGACGGGGATCCGCGCCATCCCCTCGATCATGAACTTTCCGACGATGGCCGCGTGCCACGAGGTTCCGCAGGCGACCAGGGTCACTTTCTTCAGGCGGGAGAGCTGTTCCCCGGTCAGCGGCAATGTTTCGAAGAAGACCTCGCCCGACTCCGGCAGCATCCTGCCGGCAAGGGTGTCGAGGATCGCCCGCGGCTGCTCGTGGATCTCCTTCAGCATGAAGTGACGGTAGCCGCCCTTTTCCGCCATCGCGGGGGACCAGTCGATCCGCTGGTTCGGTCGTTCGCGCCGCTTGCCGGAAAAGTCGGTGATCCGCACCCCCGCCGGCGTGGCGATCGCCATCTCCCCGTCCTCGAGGAAGAGCACGTCCCGGGTGTGGGACAGAAACGCGGTCAGGTCGGAGGCGAGGAAGAACTCCCCTTCCCCCATTCCGACCACCATCGGGCAGTTCAGGCGAACGCCCACGAGCGTCCCCGGCTCCCGGTCGGTCACCGCGAGGAAGGCGTACGATCCGCGCAGCTCGGCGACGGCCTTGCGCACCGCCTCCTCGAGAGGCAACCCCGCCGAAACGTACTCGTCCAGAAGATGGGAGATCACCTCGGTGTCGGTCTCCGAGCAGAAGGTACGCCCCTTCGCGATCATCCGCTCCTTGATCGTCCGGTGGTTCTCCACGATGCCGTTGTGGATGACCGCCACGCGGCCCACCCGGTGCGGGTGGGCGTTCTCGTCGGAGGGGCGGCCGTGGGTCGCCCAGCGGGTGTGGCCGATGCCGCAGGTGCCGGCAACCGGCTTCCTTGCGATCAGGTCGGTGAGGCGGGCGATCTTCCCCTGGGACTTCCGGATGGCGATGTCGCCTCCGGCCTGGATCGCGACCCCCGCCGAATCGTACCCGCGGTATTCGAGCCGCCGCAGACCGTCCACCAGGATCTCCACGCAGGAGCGGGGTCCGGTGTACCCGACGATGCCGCACATCTCACTTCTTCCCCTTCTTCGCCGCGGGGGCGGAGAGTCCGGCTTTTTTCAGGAGCTCCGGCCGCTTCCGGGCGACCCATCCCTCGACCACCTTCTGCTCGGCGCGGCACAAGGCCAACGCGAAGGCGGGCACGTTCTCCGTGATCGTCGATCCGGCGCCGATCAACGCCCCCTTCCCCACCGTGAGCGGCGCGACCAGCATCGTGTCGCTCCCGACGAAGACCCCGTCCCCCAGCACCGTGGGATGCTTGTTGATCCCGTCGTAGTTGCAGGTGATCGTCCCGGCCCCCACGTTCACCTTCTTCCCGATGGTGGCGTCCCCGAGGTACGCCAGGTGGTTCGCCTTCGACCCCTTGCCGATCCTGCTCTTCTTCACCTCGACGAAGTTGCCGATGTGGGCTCCCTCGCCGATGTCGGATTCCGGCCGCAAGTGCGAGAACGGGCCAAGGATAGCGCCTTTCCCCACCCTGGACCCCGACACCACGGTGTACGGTCTCAGTTCCACGCCATCGGAGAGGACACTGTCCTCCACGACGCATCCGGTGCGGATCCGCACCCCCCGGCCGATCCGCGTTGCGCCGAGCAGGGTCACTCCCGGGTCGATCACGGTGTCCTGGCCCACGGAGACTTCCGTCTCGGCATAGGTTCGACGCGGATCCACCAACGTTACGCCGGAAGCCATCAGCTCCTCGAGCTTCTTCTCCAGGAGGATCCGCGTCGCGTCGGCCAGCTCCCTCCGGGAGTTGATCCCCCGCACTTCGTCCGGTTCCGCGGCCGCCACCGGGAACACGCGTTTCCCCTCGGCCAGCGCTTCCAGGACAACGTCCGTCAGGTAATACTCCCGCTGGGCGTTCACATCGGAGAGCCGCGGCAATCCCCGCTCGAGGAACACCCGGTCGAAGGCGTACGTCCCCGAGTTCACTTCACGAACCTTGCGGAGGGCGGCATTCGCGTCTTTCTCCTCCACGATCCTGGCGACCGTGCCGTCATCGCCGCGAACGATCCGCCCGTATCCGGTCGGATCGTCGAGAACGCCCGTCAGCACCGATGCCGGGGTTCCCTGCCGTCGCCGTGCCGCAAGGAGCGCACGGATCGTGGCGGGACGGAGAAGGGGGGCGTCCCCGCAAAGCACCACGACTTCCTTCGCCGCGGGGGAAAGTTCCGCCAGCCCGCATCGGGCCGCAAAGTTCCGCCAGCCCGCATCGGGCCGCATCCCCCGTTCCGAACTGGCTCTCCTGGATCGCCACCTTCCCGCCGTACGCTTCCACGACGGGAAGGACCTTGTCCCGGCCGTACCCGAGGACGAAGACGATCTCCCGGATCCCCGCGGCGCGCGCCGCGTGCGCGACGTGCCAGATCATCGGTTTCCCGAGGACAAGATGGGCCACCTTGGGAAGGATGGACTTCATCCGCCTGCCTTGCCCCGCCGCAAGGATGATCGCTGAAATCCCTTTCATAATCGTCCCCTTCTCATCGATGATAATATAATGCGCGGAACCGGCCGATAAGTGATCAGTCTACAAGGTTTCATCCCGGGGGGAAAGGGAACGCCCGTGGCGGAAGAGTCGAAGGAGATGATGGACCGGCTGGAGGCGGACTTCGTCGCGCTCAAGCACGAGTACGACCTCTTCTTCAACGGAAAGCGCCGAAGCGAACCGGTCAGGGAACGAAAGGAGCTGGAGACGAAGCTCCAGGTCTCGAGCCGCCGGACGATCGTCAGCAACGCGGACAAACTCCGGTTCAACAACCTCTCCGCCCGGTATTGGACGCTCGCCAACCTCTGGACACGGACCGTGCGGGACCTCGAGGAGGGACGGATGCACCGCGATTCCGGGGGGATCGTCACGCGGGGATCGGGGGGCCGGAGGGGAACGGGGGATCAGGGGGAGCCGGTGGACCGGGAGCACGTCGACCGCGCGGCGGAAGCGCTGCTGGAAGCCCGACGGTCGTGCGGGCTGGGCGGCGATTCGGCGGACATCCGTTCCGTCCGGGAGACGCTCTATGCGCGCGCGAAGGAAATCTCGGCGTCCGCCGGAGGGAAAAAGGTGGAGTTCGTCGTGAGCGTCGAGGGAGGGAAACCGAAGGTGAAGGCGGTGCTTCGCTAGGGGCTATTCCCCCCCCGCCGCCATCCGCACCATCGCACGCTGCAGGGCCGCATGCGCCTTCGCGTACGATTCGTCGTCCAGCGACAGCTCTTTCAACGAGGCCTCGGCGCGTTCCCTCGCGCGCTTCGCGCGCTCCACGTCGATCTCCGCGGCATGCTCGGCCGTTTCGGCCATCACCACGATCCGCTCGGGCGTCACCTCGGCGAAACCGCCGCCCAGGGCGACCTTCCGCGTCTCGCTCCCCTTCCGGTAGGAAAGGACCCCGATGTTCAGGATCGCCAGGTACTGGGTGTGCTCCGGTAGCACGCCGAACTCGCCCTCGTGGCCGGGGGCGACGACCTCGTCCACCTCCTCCGCGAGGAGGAGGCGTTCGGGGGTGACCAGTTCGAGGCGGATCGTCGATGCCATCTTCTGGGTCTCCCGTTACACCGCGGCCAGCATCGTCTTCCCCTTCTCGATGGCCTCCTCGATGGTGCCGACCATGTAGAAGGCCTGCTCGGGCAGCTCGTCGTGCTTGCCGTCCACGATCTCCTTGAACGACCGGATCGTTTCCTCGAGGCGCACGTATTTGCCGAGCATGCCGGTGAACTGCTCGGCGACGAAGAACGGCTGCGAGAGGAACCGCTGGATCTTCCGCGCCCGGGCGACCAGGATCTTGTCGTCCTCGGAGAGCTCGTCCATCCCGAGGATGGCGATGATGTCCTGGAGATCCTTGTACTTCTGGAGGACCTTCTGCACCGCGCGGGCCACCGCGTAGTGCTCCTCGCCGAGGACCAGCGGGGAGAGGATCCGCGAGGTCGAGTCGAGGGGGTCCACCGCGGGATAGATGCCGAGTTCCGCGATCTGGCGCGAGAGGACGGTGGTGGCGTCCAGGTGCGAGAAGGCGGTCGCCGGCGCCGGGTCGGTCAGGTCGTCGGCGGGGACGTAGATCGCCTGGACCGAGGTGATCGACCCCTTGTTGGTCGAGGTGATCCGCTCCTGCAGTTCGCCCATTTCGGTGGCCAGCGTAGGCTGGTAGCCGACCGCCGACGGGATGCGGCCCAGGAGCGCCGACACTTCGGAGCCCGCCTGGGTGAACCGGAAGATGTTGTCGATGAACAGGAGGACGTCCTGCCCTTCCTCGTCGCGGAAATATTCCGCCGCGGTGAGGGCGGACAGCCCCACCCGCGCGCGCGCCCCGGGCGGCTCGTTCATCTGCCCGTACACGAGGCACGCCTTCTCGAGGACCTTGGACTCCTTCATCTCGAGCCACAGGTCGTTCCCCTCGCGGGTGCGCTCCCCGACGCCGCCGAACACGGAGTAGCCGCCGTGCTCGATGGCGATGTTGTGGATCAGCTCCATGATGATGACGGTCTTCCCCACGCCCGCGCCGCCGAACAGGCCGATCTTGCCGCCCTTCGAGTAGGGGGCGAGGAGATCAACGACCTTGATCCCCGTCTCGAGGATCTCGACCTTGGTCGACTGCTCGTCGAAGGAGGGGGCGGGACGGTGGATCGGGTAGCGGAGCTTGGTCGTGATCGGGCCGGCCTCGTCGACGGGCTCGCCGATCACGTTCATGATCCGGCCCAGGGTCTCGGGACCGACCGGGATGGTGATGGACCCGCCCGTATCGATCGCGTCCATGCCGCGGACCAGGCCGTCGGTGGAGTCCATCGCCACGCACCGTACGACGTTGTCGCCCAGGTGCTGCGCGACCTCGACCGTGAGGTTGCCCTCCCTGTCGCTGATGCTCGGGTTGGTGATCTTGATCGCGTTATAGAGCGACGGCAGGTGGCCCGCCTCGAACCGGACGTCGACCACGGGTCCGATGACCTGGACGATCTTTCCCTTGTTCATGATTTCCCCCAGCTTCCTTGGCGATCCTTGAAAGAAAACGCGCGTACGTTACCCTTTGAGCGCCTCGGCCCCGCTGACGATCTCGGTGAGCTCGGTGGTGATCGTCGCCTGCCGGGCGCGGTTCATCTGCAGCGTGAGGCGCGAGATCATGTCGACGGAGTTGTTCGTCGCGGAATCCATCGCCGTCATGCGGGCGCCGTGCTCCCCCGCCACCGACTCCAGGAGGACGCGGAAGATCTGCATCTCCACGTATTTCGGGAGCAGGCTCGCAAGGATCTCCTTCCGGCCCGGCTCGTAGAGGTAGTCGATTTCGGCCCCGGCCCCGGCCGAACCTTCCGCCTTCTCCAGCGCGATGGGGAACAGACCCTCGAACCGGACCACCTGGGAGATGGCCGACCGGAACTCGTTGAAGGCGATCCGGACCTCGTCGAACGCTTCGGAGAGGAATCCTTCGACCAGGTCGTTCGCGATCCTCTCCGCGTGGTGGCGCGACAGGGATCCGAGGACCCCGATGTACTCGTGCCGGATCGGGACCTCGCGGCGCCGGAAGAAGTCCCGCCCTTTCCTCCCCACCACGAACAGGACGATCTCCTCGTGCGTCTCGCGGCGCCCGTCGATGAACCGGTTCACCGCGCGGGTGAGTCCCGAGTTGAAGCTTCCGCAAAGCCCGCGGTCGGAGGTGACGACCAGCAAGGCGAGCTTCTTCCCCTCCCGCGCCGTCAGCAGCGGGTGGGCGTCCCCCGCCGCCCGACCGGCGACCGCCGTGACCACCTCCCGCATCTTGCGCGCATAGGGCCGCGCGGCGTTGATGGCATCCTGGGCGCGCCGCAGCTTCGCCGCGGACACCATCTTCATCGCCTTGGTGATCTGCTGGGTGCTTTTTACGCTGCTGATCCGTTTCCGGATCGCGCGGAGGTTCGCCATCGGCTATTCCTTGAAGATCCCGTTGAACTCTTTCAGCGCGGACGAAAGCTTCCCCTTGATGTCGTCCGTGATCTGCTTCTTGTCGCGGATCTCCGCGAGGAGCGCGCCGTGCTTGTCCTTCATGAACGAGGCAAGCTCCGTCTCGTACCTCGCGAGGGAGCCGACCTCGAACCCGTCGACGAACCCGTTCGTCGCGGCGAAGATCGTCACGACCTGCTGCTCGACCGCCTGCGGCTGGTACTGGGCCTGCTTGAGGATCTCGACCAGGCGCGCGCCGCGGGCGAGCTGCATCTGGGTGGCCTTGTCGAGGTCGGAGCCGAACTGCGCGAAGGCCGCCATCTCGCGGTACTGCGCGAGCTCGAGACGCATCCGGCCGGCGACCTGCTTCATCGCCTTGATCTGGGCGTTGCCGCCGACGCGGGAGACCGACAGGCCGACGTTCACCGCGGGGCGGACGCCGGAGTAGAACAGGTCCGCCTCGAGATAGATCTGGCCATCGGTGATCGAGATGACGTTCGTCGGGATGTAGGCGGAGACGTCGCCCGCCTGGGTCTCGATGATCGGCAGCGCCGTGAGCGACCCGCCGCCCTCGGCGTCGGACAGCTTCGCCGCGCGCTCCAGCAGCCGCGAGTGAAGGTAGAAGACGTCGCCGGGGAACGCCTCGCGCCCCGGCGGGCGGCGCAGCAGCAGGGAGAGCTGGCGGTACGACACCGCGTGCTTGGAGAGGTCGTCGTAGATGCACAGGGCGTGGCGGCCGGAGTCGCGGAAGAACTCGCCCATCGTGCACCCCGAGTAGGGGGCGAGGAACAGCAGCGGCGCGGACTCGGAGGCGGTCGCCGCCACGACGATCGTGTATTCCATGGCGCCGTACGAGCGCAGCTTTTCCACCACCTGCGCCACCGTCGACCGCTTCTGGCCGATGGCGATGTAGATGCAGACGACGCCCGTCCCCTTCTGGTTGATGATCGTGTCGGTGGCCACCGCGGTCTTCCCGGTCTGGCGGTCGCCGATGATCAACTCGCGCTGGCCGCGGCCGATGGGGATCATCGCGTCGATGGCCTTCAGCCCCGTCTGGAGCGGCTCTTTCACGGGCTGCCGCTTGACGATGCCGGGCGCCTTGATCTCGACGCGCCGGAAGTCCTTCGTCTCGACGGGCCCGCGGCCGTCCACCGGCTGGCCGAGGGCGTTGACGACGCGGCCGATCATCGCGTCGCCGCACGGCACCTCGACGATGCGGCCGGTGCGGCGGACCGTGTCCCCTTCCTTGATCAGGTGGTCCTCGCCCAGGAGGGCGACGCCGACGTTGTCCTCCTCGAGGTTGAGCACCATTCCGCGGACGTCGCCGGGGAATTCGAGGAGCTCGCCGGCCATGGCCTTCTCGAGGCCGTGGACGCGGGCGATCCCGTCGCCGACGGAGAGGACGACGCCGGTCTCGGCGACGTCGATCCGTTTCTCGTACCCCCTGATCTGGCTTTTCAGGATCTCGGTGATCTCTTCCGCGCGGATGCTCATATCGCCTGCCTCACCCCTTTTGTAAATTTTCCCGGATCTGCCGGATCTGCGTGCGTGCGCTGCCGTCGTACACGGTGGAGCCCATCCGGACGACGAAGCCCCCGAGCACCGCGGGATCCACGGTTTCCTCCAGAACGACCTGTTTCCCCGTCCGGCGCTCCAGCACCCCTTTCAACAGGTCCTTCTGCGCGGAGGACATCGGCGCGGGGACGGAGACCTCGACCCGCTCGATCCCCTCGAGCTCCTCCACCATGCGCCGGAGCTCCCCGAGGATCGGCAGGAGCACGTTCATCCGGCCCTTGTCGACCAGCAGGGAAAGGAACGATTTCGTGGAGGGGAGAAAGCCGGCCCTGGAGAGGACCGCATCCAGGGCGGCCTGCTTGTCCGGGCGATTGACGTGCCCTGCCTCCAGCACCTCGCGCAGCCCCGGGGACGCGTCGAGGATCCGGGTGAACTCCTCGACCTCGGAGAGAACCCGGCGGACCTGCCGGTCCTCCCGCCCGATGTCCCGCAGCGCGCGGGCGTACCGCCTTGCGAGGCTTCCGCCGATCACTGGAGGATCTCCTCGATCTTCTCGAGGTTCTCGCGGACCAGCCGTTCCTGGTCATCGGGGGACAGGGTCTTGCGGACCAGTTCCTCGGCGGCGCGGGCCGCCAGAAGGGACGCTTCCCGGCGAAGCTCCTCGCGGGCCTTCTTCACTTCCTGCTCGCCGGTGAACTCGGCCTGCGCCCGGATCCGGGAGATCTCTACGGCGGCGGTTTCCTGCAGGCGCCGCGACTCGGCACCCGCCTCGGCGTCCATCTTCGCGTTCATCCGGGAGATCTCGTCGGCAAGCTTCGCCGTTCGGCTCTCGATGGAGGACAACTTCCCGGCCGCCTCCGCGCGGGCCTTTGCGGCGTCGTCGATCGCCTTGCGCAGCAGCTCGCTGCGCTCCGCAAGGAAGGAGGAGAGCGGTTTACGGAGGAAGTATACGAGCACCCCGGCGAGGACGGCGAAGTTGATCGCCTGCTTGAGGACCTCCCCCCAGGGGACCCCGCCCCCCTGGTGACCCCCGCCCTCCTCCGCGGCCAACGCGACGGCGGCGGTGCACAAGGACGCGGCGAGAGGCGCGACGGCGCGCAACGCGCGGCGGAAGAAGGGATCCGGATGGAGGCGGATCACGCGACCGGCCTCCCGAGGACTTTCTGCGCGATCTCCACGGAGAGCTTGGACGCCTCGGTGCGAAGGAGCGCGGCGGCGGAATCCTTCTCGATGGCGATCCGGCCTTTCAGCTCCTCGACCTTCCGGTTCGTCTCCTCGACGACGGCTTCGACCTGCTTTCGCCCGGCGCGGGAAGCTTCGTCCATGGCCTGTCGCTTCCGCGCAAGCGCCTCGGCCGCGCCCTTGCGGAGCGCCTCGTCGTACTGCCGCGACTTCTCGTCGGCCTCGGACAGCAGACGGCGGGACTCCTCGACCGGCTTCACCGACAGGTTTTCCCGCTCCTCGAAGGTGCGAAGGATGGGACGGATGAGGAGGGTGGAAAGCAGGAACGCCAGGACGATCACCACGCCCAACTGGAGCAAGGCGAGCTGGGAGATCTCCAATGTCTCGAAAATCTTGCTGACAAGCTCCATGAAACGGCAATCCCCCGGGGGCGGACTGGTCTACGGAAGGGCATCCGCAAGAGAAACGAAAGATTGGTACCACGCCCGCAACAACGATGTCAAGGGCTTCTTGACCGGGCGGACCGAGATCCGCACACGCCTCACGGCATCGTCACCCGGGCGCGCGATAAAAAAGGAAAGGGCGCCGGGAAACCCCGGCGCCCTTTCGTAATACCGTTCCCCTCGAAACTACTTCTTGGGGGCTTCTGCCGGAGCCGCGGGGGCTGCGGGCGCGGCCGGAGCCATGTTGTCGGCAGGCGCGGCGGCCGGCGGCGGCGGAGGCGGCGGCGGCTCTTCCTTCTTCGCACAAGCGGAAAGACCGATCGTCGCGGCCAGCATCAGGACGAACATCATTGCCAGATACTTACGCATTGGTCCTCACTCCTTTCCCTCGGAATTTATCCGTATTCGCGGATAGTACAACATAAGTGTATGCCGCGCAATATAGCATAGGTAAACCGGGTTGCAATACTTTTTTTGAAGGCCGGAAAATATATTTCCTTCGCCCGCGAGCGTCCGGAAATGCGTGCCGGTGAAGGTCAGCGGCCGCCGAACAGCACGTTGCAGAGACGGTCGAGTTCCTCCGACGAGAAGTAATGGATCTCGACGCGCCCCTTCTTCAACGTACCGCGCAGGCGCACGCGCGTGCCTCCGCGTCGGGAGAGTTCCTCCTCGAGGCTTATCCGGTGCGCATCCGGCGGTACCGTCCTACGCGCGGCTTTCCGTTTCCCGGCGGCGCCGCACAACCGTTCCGTCTCGCGAACCGACATGCCGCGCCGCAATACCGTCTCGCAGATCGCCGCCGCGTGCTCCAACGGCGCGGAGAGGAGCGCGCGCGCGTGTCCGGCGGAGAGGCGTCCGTCCACCACCGCCTGCCGGACCGGAGGCGGGAGTTTGAGCAGCCGCACGGTATTGGCCACCGTGGCGCGGTCCTTCCCCACCCGCTCGGCCACCTGCTCCTGGGAGAGGGAAAAATCGTGCGCCAACCGCTGGTACCCCTCGGCGAGCTCGATGGCGTTGAGATCCGCGCGCTGTACGTTTTCCACCAGCGCGGCTTCGAGCGCCTCCCGGTCGGTCATCTTGCGCACCACCGCGGGGATCGTGGCCAGTCCCGCCGCCTCCGCGGCGCGAAACCGCCGCTCGCCGGCGACCAGTTCATACCCGTCCGCCGTGGGCCGGACCATCACCGGCTGAAGGATCCCTTTCTCCCGAATCGACGCGATGAGCTCCTCGAGCGCTTCCGGGGAAAAGGTCCTCCGGGGCTGCCGGCTTCCCGCGCGGATTTTTCCCAACGGGACCTGGAGGAAACCGGGATCGCGTCCGGCGCCGGCGGGGAACGCGGATGGCGTGGTTACCGTCAGCAAGGCGGAGAGACCCCTGCCCAGAACCTTTTTCTTCACGGGCTCGTTCTTCCGTTCCATCGATTCACCATCTCCCGCGCCAGTTCGAGGTAGCTTTGCGCCCCCCGGGAGGAGACGGCGTACAGAAGCGCCGGCTTCCCATGGGACGGCGACTCGGACAGGCGGACATTTCGTGGTATAACTGTTTGAAAAACTTGATCTTTAAGGATTTCGCGGGCCTCGTCCGCCACCTGGTGGGCAAGATTATTCCTTGCGTCGAACATGGTGAGGGCCACCCCCTCGATCCGAAGACCGGGGTTCATCTCTTCCCGAATCCGGTCGATGGTCCGGAAAAGACTGGAAAGCCCTTCCAAGGCATAGTATTCACATTGAAGAGGAATCACTACTGATTCTGCGGCGCACAGGGCATTCACCGTCAGCAAGCCGAGGGAGGGAGGGCAATCGATGACGATCACCTCGTACTCCGCCACCACCGGAGCAAGGGCCTCGGCCAGGCGTCGCTCCCGGCGCTCCATCGGCACCAGTTCGATCTCCGCCCCGATCAGGTCGGAGGACGCGGGTAATATGTATAGGAAGGGAAGGCCGGTCTCCCGGATCGCCTCCGCCGCCGGGATCTCCCCCATCAGCACATGGTAGACGCTGCACTCCTCGTCCCCCCCGGGGATCCCGCCCACGCCGGAGGTGGCGTTGGCTTGCGGGTCGAGATCGACCAGCAGCGTTCTCTTCTCCATCACGGAGAGGGAAGCCGCCAGGTTGATCGCGGTGGTGGTCTTCCCGACGCCCCCCTTCTGGTTGGCGACGGTGAGGATACGGGCCAATGCCGGCCCTCCTTTTACCGGAAACACAACGGTATCTTGTACCACGGCGTGGCGGGGGGCGAAAGGGGAAATGCCGGGCGCGCCTGATGCGTCATCGAACCAGGTGCTGCGTTTCACAAACCAGGATACTCGACCTCGAGGATCTCCCGCTCCCCCATCCCGCGGGGGAGGCGGAACCGTTCACGACGGACCATCGCCCCGGGGAAGCTCTCCGGAACGGCCTCCCGCGCGCCCGGTCCCATCATGAACAGGAAGCGTCCTCCGTCGGAAAGGTACGGCGACAGCAGCGGGATCACCTCCGCCGGAGACGCCGTGGCACGGGTGACGATGTGGTCGTACGTTTTCAGCGCGGGGTTTCCCCGTTGATCCAACCTCCCCTGGACGACCTCGACGTTCGACAGCTCCAACATTCCCCGGACCCGGGAGAGGAAAGCGCACTTTTTGACGGAGGCCTCCAGAAGGGTCACACGGGTCCCGGGGAGATACAGGGCGAGCGGGATGCCGGGATACCCGGCGCCGGAGCCGAAATCGAGGAGCCGCCCGGGAAACGGGGCAAACCGGAGCAGCAGGAGGGAGTCGGCGACATGCTTCGTCGCCACCGCCACGGGATCGGCGATGGCGGTCAGACGGATCGACCGGTTCCACCGGAGCATTTCGTTCGCGTGGACGGCGAGCCGCTCCGCGACGTCGGCGAACACCTCGATCCCCGCCTCGGCGAGAACTTCCCGCAGCAGGTCCGGGGAAGGCCCCCCCGCTCCCGCGGGCCTCACCATGGCCGTTCCCCCGGAATGTTCCACGTGGAACATTCCACCCAACTCTTTTCCCTGTTAGGAGATACCGGCCTCACCCAGTCGTTTCCCCTTGAGCGGATGGGGGTGCGGCTTCAGCCGCTCCGCGCCGCAAGACGACCAGCAGGAGGGCGACGGCCGCCGGCGTCACCCCGGGGATCCGTTGCGCCTGCCCGATCGAGTCGGGCCGGACCCGGACGAGCTTGTCTCGAACCTCGGCGGACAGGTTGGGAACGGTTTCGAACGGGAACGCGGGCGGAAAACGCATCTCTTCATATTTTCTGAGTTTTTTCGCCTCCGCTTCCTGCCTCCGGATGTATCCGTCGTACTTGATGGCAAGCTCCGCCTGCTCGATCGCCTCCCGGGTCGCCCCCCGCAGACCCGGGTCGGAGGCAAGGAGGAACGCGCCCGTCACCCCGGGCCGGCGGAGCGCTTCCGCGTACGTCACGCCCGGACGCAGGGGCGAGTCTCCCGTCTCCTCCACCGCGGCGAGCAGCGGATGGCCGGCGGTCACGCGGGTTTCCTCCAGCCGCTTCCGGAACGCCTCGATCCCCTCCCGCTTCGCAAGGAACCGGCGATACCTGTCTTCCGGGAGCAGCCCGACCCGCCGTCCCGTCTCCGACAGGCGCAGGTCCGCGTTGTCCTCCCGCAACAGCAGCCGATACTCCGCCCGGGAGGTGAACATCCGGTACGGCTCCTGCGCCCCCTTCGTCGTCAGGTCGTCGATCAGGACCCCGATGTAGGCGTCCGCCCGGGACAGCACCATCGGCGGCTCCCCCTTCACCCGCAGCGCGGCGTTGATCCCGGCGACGATTCCTTGCGCCGCCGCCTCCTCGTATCCGCTGGTCCCGTTGATCTGCCCGGCATGAAAGAGGTTTCTCACCGGTTTCGTTTCCAGGGACGGGTGCAACTGCACCGGATCGACGAAGTCGTACTCGATGGCGTAGCCGGGGCGGACGATCTCCACGGATTCCAGCCCGGGAATCGTGCGGAGCATCTTGAGCTGGATGTCGTACGGCAAACTCGTGGAAACCCCGTTGGGATAATACTCGGCGGTTTTCAGCCCCTCCGGCTCGAGGAAAACCTGGTGCCGCTCCTTCCCTTCGAAGCGGACGACCTTGTCCTCGATGGAAGGACAGTACCGGGGACCGATCCCCTTGATGACCCCGGAATAGAGCGGCGACCGGGAAAGGCCGGACCGGATCGCGTCGTGGGTCGCCGGATTCGTGTACGTCAGGTAGCAAGGAAGCTGCGGGCGGCGGATCTCCGCGGTGTCGAACGAAAAAGGCACGGGGCGGTCGTCCCCCTCCTGACGGACGGTTTTCGAGAAGTCGATCGTCTTGCCGTCGAGCCGGGGGGTGGTCCCCGTTTTCAGGCGCCCGACGGAGAAACCGAGCCGCCGTAACGAATCCGACAGGTGCATCGCCGGGAAATCCCCTGCCCTTCCGGCCGGATAGTGGACCAGGCCCACGTGGACCAATCCTTTCAGGAAAGTACCGGTGCAAAGGACCACGGTCTTTCCGCGGAACCGGACGTCCAGATTCGTGTCCACCCCCACCGCCGCCCCACCGTCCACCACGACCGCATCGGCGATCGCCTGCTTTACATCCAGGCCGTACGCGGCCTCCAGCGCCTTCTTCATCCGGAGACGGTAGAGTTGCTTGTCCGCCTGGGCGCGCGAGGAGCGCACCGCCGGCCCCTTGCTGGTGTTCAGTTGCCGGAACTGGATCCCGGTGGCGTCGATGTTGCGCCCCATCTCTCCGCCCAGCGCGTCGATCTCCCGCACCAGGTGCCCCTTCGCCAGCCCGCCGATCGCCGGGTTGCACGACATGAGACCGATGGCGTCCGCATTGATCGTCAGGAGGAGGGTGAAGCATCCCATCCGCGTCGCCGCGAGCGCCGCCTCGCAGCCGGCGTGCCCGCCCCCGATGACGATGACGTCGTACTCTTTCGGGTATTCGTACGACGATCCGCTCATCGCGCCCCGCTCAATGTTCCACGTGGAACATTTGAATAAATGTCATTAACATCAACTATTTACCTATACAAAACGTCCCGAAGATCGCATCGAGGACCTCTTCCGGGGCGACCTCCCCCAGCAATTCCCCGAGGGCCCCGGCCGCCTCCCGGACATCCGCCGCCGGGAACTCGAGCGGCAACCCCTCCCCCGCCGCCGACGAAGCGCGGGACAAGGCCGACAGGGCCGTTTCGACCGCCCGCCGGTGCCGCGCGCGGGTCAGCGGCGCCTGTGCCCGGATCGCGCCGTCCGCCGGCGCCAGCTCCAGGGCCACGGCCGCCACGAGGTCATCGATCCCCTCTCCCGTTTTCGCGGACAGGCGCACGACTCCCCTCTTCCCCGCGCCGGTGAACCGGCTCCCCGCCTCCTCCCCCGCCAGGTCCGACTTGTTCAAGAGGACCAGATGCGGAAGCAAAGCGATCTCTCCGTACGCCGCCCGGTCTTCCTCCCCCGCCGGACGGCTTCCATCCAGCACGAAGAGGACGAAGTCCGCCGAAGCGACGATCTCCCGGCTGCGCCGCACCCCCTCCCGCTCCACCGGGTCCGGGGTCTCCCGAAGCCCCGCCGTGTCGATCAAGGCCACCGGCACCCCGCCCATGACGATGTCCGCGTGCAGATAATCCCTCGTGGTCCCCGGGATCTCCGTCACGATGGCGCGATCCTCCCCCGCCATCCGGTTGAGCAGCCGCGATTTCCCGACGTTCGCAACCCCTGCGATCGCCACCGTCGCGCCGTCCCGGAACCGGCGCCCCGCCTCGTACGACCGCAGGAGTTCCTCTAATCGCAATGATATTTCAGATACCCGTTCGATAATTTGTCCGTGCGTGACCGCGGGGACGCCGTCCTCCTCCGCGAAGTCGATGGCCGCCTCCTGGAGTACGAGGAGGGAGAGGAGCCGCTCCCGCAAAGGGACGATCTCCTCCCGGATCCCGCCCCGCATCTGCCGCAGCGCCGAGCGGGCCGCCTCCTCCGTCCGGGCCGCGATGAGGTCGCATAGCCCCTCGGCCTGGGTCAGGTCCATCTTGCCCCGGTCGAACGCCCGCCGGGAGAACTCCCCGGGTTCCGCCGGCACGGCGCCCGCCGCGCACGCCGCCCGGACGACCGTCTCGACCACGACGGGATTCCCGTGGAGATGGATCTCCGCGACATCCTCGCCGGTGAAACTGTGCGGTCCGGGGAAGAAGACGGCCAGCGCGGTGTCGAGGATCTCGCCGCCCGCGTTGCGCACGGGACACCGGCGCAAGGTCCTCGGGGGGGCGTCGGAAGGGGAGAGGCCGGTGAGCCGGACGGCGATGGGAAACGCATCCGGACCGGAAAGGCGCACGACGGAGACGGCCCCGGTCCCGCCCGGCGTGGCGGGTGCGACGATCGTCGCGTCTTCGCGAAACATCTGCTTATATTACTGCGAGGGTCCGGCGGAGTCGCCGCAGGAGGGGGGCGCAGTGAGGTAAAGCGCAGCCGTGCAGGTTACAACCGCACGGCGAGCCACGAACGGAGTCCCCCTCCCAGGCGGCGCAGCCGGAATGTTGCCATATCTCTTTGCTGCACTACGCCGTTACGGCTTTTGCCGCCTCCGCCTTGCGGTTGTACATCATCTGCTGCCCGATGCTCAGGATATTGTTCACCAGCCAGTAGATGACCAGCCCGTTCGGGAAGCTCCAGAACATGAAGGTGAAAATGACCGGCATGAAGAGCATCATCTTCTGCTGCATCGGCTCCATCCCCGCCGAGGGCGTCATCTTCTGCTGCACGAACATCGAAACGCCCATCAAGAGCGGCAACAGGCGGATCGGCACGGTGTACCCCGCGACTGCGATGTCCCAGAGTTGCTCGGGCGCCGACAGATCGTTGATCCAGAGGAAGAACGGCGCGTGCCGCAGCTCGATGGTGACCAGCAGCGCCTTGTAGAGGGCGATGAATACCGGGATCTGCGCCAGCATCGGCAGGCAGCCGGAGAGGGGATTGATCTTGTACGTCTTGTACAGGTTCATCGTCTCCTGGTTCAGGCGCTGTGCGTCCCCCTTGTACTTCTCCTTCAGCGTCTTGAGGATCGGCCCCAGTTCCTGCATCTTCCGCATGGAGGACATCGACTTCTGGGTGAGGGGGTAGAAGAGGATCTTGATCAGGATGGTGAGCAGGATGATGTCGATTCCGTAGTTCCCCGTCACCCGGTTGCTCGCCTTCATCAGGAACACGAGCGGCTTGGCGACGATGGCGAACCAGCCGTAGTCGATCAGCTCTTCCGTTCCCTTCCCGGCGGATTCCAGCAGGCCGGTCCGCTTGGGGCCGGCGAATACCTTGGCGCCGCTGCGCACCATGTCGCCCGGCTGCAGCGTCGCCGCCGTGTCGGCCAGCGCCACGCGGGCCCCGGTCTCCCCGATCATCGCCGCGCGCGTCACCGTCCACTCCCGCTCGGGCAGGACGATCCAGCTGAAATATTTCGCGTCCGCCGCGACCCATTTCGCCGGCCCCTTCTCGACCTTCCCCTTGGAGATGTCCTTCAGGTCGTACCGCTTGAGGCCGCCCTTCCCGGGATCCACCACGACGCCGGCGAAGGTGTAGGAGTCGCCGGCGAGCTCCCCCTCGTAGACCTGCGCCAGCTCGAGCCCCGGGCGCACCGCGACCGCCTCCCTCGATCCGTTGGCCGCCTGGACGCGCACCTCGAATTCGTACTTGTCCCCGTGGAACACGTACTCCCGCGTCAGCCGGACGCCGGCCGTCGATTCCCACATCAGCAGGACGCTGCGGTTCTCGCCCGCCTTCACGGCGATCACGGCGGGCGCATCCGAGGCGAACACCGGAGGGGAGGGGAGGGGAGGGCGGTCCTCGTCGAGGTACAACGACAGCGGCGACAAGGACGGCTTCTTGCCGCCGACGATATCCAGCGGCTTCCCGCCGGGGCCGGGGGCGTCCTTGTATGCGTTCAGGAGGAAGGAGGAGACCGCGCCCCCTTCGGTGGTGAGGATCGCGGTGTACAACGGCGTCTTGACGGAGATGGTCCGGACCGACGCCGCGATCTTCGGCGCAAGCCCGCCGGCGGCGGGCGCCGTCGCGGCAGGGGCGCCGCTTTTCCCCGGGGTCGCGGGAACCGGCGCCGCGTTTTCCTTTCCCGGCACCGCGCCCGGAGGGGGCGGCGGAGCGGAGGTGAAGTACTGGTATCCGAGAAGGACGGCGAGCGACAAGGCGATCGCCAGGATCATCCGTTTTTCCATCGTGCCCTCGTTCCGAAAAGTTGGATCCGACGCGGCAGGTCGACGCCTCCCGGGTGGAAGGGGTGGCACTTGCCGATCCGCCGGATCCCGTCCAGCACTCCGAGAATCGACCCGTTCAGGCGGATCGACTCGATCATGTACGCGGAGCAACTGGGGTGGAACCTGCAGCAGTTGCCGATATAAGGGGAAACCGCTGCCTGGTACAGCCTCAGGAGGCCGATGAGGAGATGTCGGGGCCGCACGGGGCGTTTTCCTCGTTCCCTCCCCACCGCCGTCGAAGGGCGGGGAGCAGTTCGGCGCACACGGAGGAAAGGACCGCACCCTCGGGGGGCTTCCGGACCACGATCGCCGTCCGGGTCCCCTTGGGGAATGCGCCTTTGTGCAGCCGGTAGAATTCCCGCAGGAGGCGCTTGGCGCGGTTGCGGGCGACGGCGCTCCCCGCGCGCTTTCCCGCGGAGATGCCCACCTGCCGTTTTTCCCCGCCCAGGGAGTCCCGGTACACCGTATAATGCGCCGTGTGCAACCGTTCGCCCTTCCGCACCACCTCCCGGAACTCCCGGTCGGTGCGAAGGCGCTCGTTCGCGGGGAAGCCTCGCGGACGTTCCCCCGGGGGGACGATCACTTCTTGCCGCTGACCGTTACGGAGAGACGCTTGCGCCCCTTGGCGCGGCGTCGCGCAAGAACCTTCCGGCCGCCGGGGGTCGACATCCGCTCGCGGAAGCCGTGGGTTCTTTTCCGCCGCAGGTTGTGCGGCTGGTATGTGCGCTTCATGGGAATATCGCTCCTTCCGTCGACACGACTCGCTCAATTGACGGGAAACATATAATCTATTTCCTTCCGGATCGCCGTGTCAACCGGTTTTCCGGCACCACCTGACCGGGATGAGGGGGGACACTCCTTGTTTTTTCGCCGAGAATACCAGGAGTGTCCCCCGCCATGATCCCGCGGTTCGAACTTCGCAGGCTGTTCCGTTTCCCCCTCCTGTCGGCGGGGGAGGGCGGCGGTCCGTCCGCCCCCCGGGAGAGCGAGCTCCTCTTCGACCTGACCGGGGAGAACCCCGAGAACCGGCTCTTCGGCCGGTATGACCCGGGGGAGCTCCGGGATCGGATCGACGCGGCGGGGCTTCTGGCCGGTCTGTCCGAGCGCGGGTATCCGGATCCGATCCTGCGCCTCTCCTGCGCCGATCCCTCCGATCAGCGGATCTGCCTCTACGCCGGAGAGGAAACCCGGGACCGCCTCCTTCTCGAAGCCCGGCTGCAGCTTTCCCCCTTCCATCCGCGGCGTCCCATCGGCCCCTTCACGGAGGAGTCCTCCTTCCGGATGTTGGTGATCCACTGGCTCGTCCTTTCCTCCCCCGAGGGGGCGTTCACCGTGGACCGGCCGCGGCTTCCCGGGCAGGAGAAGCCGGGGCTGGGGCTTCTGAACCAGACGATTTCCCTCCTCAAGGCGTTCTCCCGGGAGCTGTCCGTCGACGGCGTGCTCGACGTCCCGGACCATTACCACACCGCGCTCTTCTATTCCCGCGCCTTTCGGTACCTCGACCCGGAAGCGGAAGGGCGGTTCCAGGCGATCGCGCGGGATCTGTCCGGCGTACCACTGGCGCTGGCCTCCGACGCGATCCGGGAAGGGTGCCTGGTCGACCGCAACACGGGGGCCCCGATGCCGTGGCCGGTCGCCGAGCAGGTGATGGCGGTGCGTGGACCGTTGCGTCGCTTTCTTCGTTCCCCATCCTATCGGGAGGCCAGAAACCGGGCGTTGGCAGATCATCGCGTGATTGTCAACTGGGATCTTTACCGGGAGAAGATCTCCGGCCGCGCATCTTCATAATAATATCCTTGCGTCCCGTTTTTCGCGTGTGATACCCTTCCATCCCTCATCTGGATCCTCACCGTTGCCGGGAGGCGGGAACCCATCCGATCGAGTCGCTGGAACAATGGTGGGAAATCCGCGTCGAAAGACGTCATAACAATTCGGAATCAAAGGGGATTTAGGGTTATCCACACCTGTGGAATAACATGTTGGCAACTTTTCCGCTTTCTCTGGGCGAACCGCCCGGGAACTGATCGTTTTTCCGCCACTTTTCCGTCGATGAAACACCTCCGCCGGGGGATCGCCCCGTGACCTCGAAGGCCTGGGAAAAGATCCTCGCCCAACTGCGGGGCGAGGTGAGCGAGCAGGTGTTCGAGACGTGGCTGCGTCCGCTGCGATACGTCACGCGGGAAGGCCCGGTCCTCTTCGTCGCCACGCCGCACAAGTTCTTCAAGCAGTGGATCGAGGACAACCACCTCGCGCGGATCGAGGAGATCGCCCGGAAGGAACTGGCCGAGGAGGTGACCGTCGAGATCATGGTCGGCAGCGAGGAGGAGGAGCCTCCTTCCCCGGGGTCCGTATCGTCCCGCCTGATGCTTCCGGAGGAGTCCGCCACGCGCGCCCGCACCGTGTTCGGCCTGCTGAACAACCGGTACACGTTCGACCGCTTCGTCATCGGGACGGGAAACCAGTTCGCCCACGCGGCCTCCGTCGCCGTGGCCAACGATCCGGGGAACAGCTACAATCCGCTCTTCATCTACGGCGGGGTCGGCCTGGGAAAGACGCACCTCCTGCACGCCATCGGGAACGCCGCGCTCGAGAAATCCCCGCGCCTCATGGTGTGCTACATCCCCGCCGAGAAGTTCACCAACGACCTCATCGCCTCCCTGCGTTCCGGCAAGATGTCCGACTTCAAGGAGCGATACCGGAACGTCGACCTCCTGCTCATGGACGACGTCCAGTTCATCGCCGGGAAGCGCAGCACCCAGGAGGAGTTCTTCCACACCTTCAACGAGCTGTACTCCACCCGCCGGCAGGTCGTGGTCACCAGCGACAAGTTCCCCAAGGAGATCCCGGACCTCGAGGAGCGGATCCAGTCGCGGTTCGAATGGGGACTGGTCGCCGATATCCAGGCGCCCGACATCGAGACGCGGGTGGCGATCCTCAACCGGAAGGCGGAACTGGAGAACATCACCCTCCCGGAGGACGTCGCGCTGTTCCTCGCCACCGCGGTGAAGAACAACATCCGCGAGCTGGAAGGGTGCCTCATCCGCATCGGCGCGCACGCCTCGCTGACGCGCAAGGAGATCAATCTCGACCTGGCGAAGGCGATCCTTGCCCCCATCCTCGGCAACGCCGGCCGGGAGATCTCGCCCGACATGATCCAGAAGGCGGTAGCGGACCATTTCGGCGTGAAGCTCTCGGAACTGCGTTCCGACCGGAAGCACAAGGTGATCGCCATGCCGCGCCAGGTGGCGATGTACCTGATGCGCGAGATGACGCGCTGTTCGTTTCCCGACATCGGGCAGCGATTCGGCGGACGGGATCACACGACGGTGATGTACGCCGTAAAAAAAATTGAGAAGAACCTCGCAGACGATGTATCTTTAAGGAACACGGTGGACACCCTCCGGAAGAAAATCGAGGGATAACCTGTGGAGAAAGAGAAGGGGGCCTTGCTGTCCACAGTCCGCGTCTTCCCATCGCCGCGTTCTGCACAGGTTTCCCCACAGCCGCGCATCCCGGCGGGCGGCATCGTCTCGGCGTTTTCCACAGCATGCACAGCCCCTGCTTCGACTACGGTCTTTTCAATTCTTAAGACAAGAAGAGGAAGAAGATGAACTTTACTGTGGACCGAGACCTGCTGATCGACGTGCTGACCGGAATCCAGGGAGTCGCGGAACGACGGCACACGATGCCTGTTCTCTCCCACGCGTTGATGACCATCGGCGGCGGGATCCTCACGGTGGTCTCTTCGGATCTCGAGATCGTGGTCCGTTGCCAGCAGCCGGTCGCCGCCGGCGAACCGGGCTCCATCGCCCTTCCGGCGCGCAAGCTGCTCGACATCGCCAAGGTGCTGCCGAAGGAATCTCCCGTGACGGTGGCGGGGAAGGAGGGGAACTACGTCGAAATATCTTCCGGCCGTTCCCATTTCCGGCTCGCTGGACTCCCGGCGCAGGAGTTTCCCGAAATGCCGGAGAAGCCGGCGGGAAAGGCGGTATCGATCGACGGTAGCGTCTTCCGGAAACTTTCCGAGCGCGTGGTGCCGTTTTCCCGAAATGCCGGAGAAGCCGGCGGGAAAGGCGGTATCGATCGACGGTAGCGTCTTCCGGAAACTTTCCGAGCGCGTGGTGCCGTTTGCCTCCTCGGACGAAACGCGGTACAACCTCGCCGGAATCCTGCTCGAGCAGGCGGGGAAGAAGGATGGGTCGATGCTGCGGATGGTGGCCACGGACGGTCACCGGCTGGCGATGGCGGACGGAGAGGTCGGAAACATCGGGGACCTCCTCGCGTCGCGAAAGATCCTGGTCCCGAAGAAGGGGATCCTCGAGATCCGCAAGCTTGCGGAGACCGGACCGGGGTCGATCGACCTGTCCGCGTCGGAGAAGTTCCTCTTCGCCGCGAAGGGGGACACGGAGGTGTGGGTACGGCTGCTCGACGCGGATTTCCCGGACTACCTCCAGGTCATTCCGAAGGAGAACCTGCTGACGGCCATCGTGGGCCGGGACGACTTCGCCGAGGTGCTGCGTCGCGTCGCGGTGATGGCGCCCGACAAGGTGCACAGCGTCCGTCTCTCCTTCTCCGGCAAGCAACTGGAAGTCTCCTCGACCAGCCCGGACCAGGGAGAGGCGAGGGACCTGCTGGAGGCGGAGTACGAAGGCCCGCCGATGAAGATCGGGTTCAACGGACGGTACCTGCAGGACGCGGTCGCGGGCGTTTCGGAGGAGAAGGTCATCCTGCAGTTGAAAGACGATGTCTCCCAGGTGATCATTCGGCCGGAGAAGGAGACGAGCTTCCTTGCGATCGTGATGCCGATGAGGATCTATTAGGCTTGTAAACTCAAGAGTCCGGTGGAGTCGCCGCAGGAGGGAGGGGCGCAGTGAGGTAAAGCGCAGCCGTGCAGGTCCACCGCACGGCGAGCCACGAACGGAGCCCCGCCCTCCGAGGCGACGCCCCAATACGAGCTTCGCGCTGCTGGGGTACCCCCACAGTAGGAAGAACGGGGGGCACAGCCGAAAGGGCAGCACTAAGGTAAATCCGCGTCGTCCTTCCGTAGTATAATTATTCAGTTAATCCACAACCGATGGGGAGCGCATGGCGAACGGGACGGACGAGCGGCCGCGCAACGGGAACGGAACCGACTACACCGGCGATAACATTCAGGTATTGAAGGGTCTGGAGGCGGTCCGCAAGCGCCCGGCGATGTACATCGGGAGCACGGACACCCACGGGTTGCACCACCTGGTCTACGAGGTGGTCGACAACTCGATCGACGAGGCGATGGCGGGGCATTGCGACACCATCGTCGTCACCATCCATACCGACAACTCGGTCACGGTGGAAGACAACGGGCGCGGGATCCCGGTGGACATCATGCCGGAGGAAGGGAAGCCCGCCGCCGAGGTGGTCCTGACCACCCTGCACGCGGGGGGGAAGTTCGACCGCGACACGTACAAGGTGTCTGGCGGCCTGCACGGGGTCGGCGTCTCGGTGGTGAACGCCCTCTCCGAAACGCTGACCGCCGAGATCCGGCGCGACGGGTCGGTGTACCAGATCGGCTTCGCGCGGGGAGAAACCTCCTCTCCGTTGAAAGTGACGGGCAAGTCCCGCAAGACGGGGACGAAGATCACCTTCCGGCCGGACGCGGAGATCTTCACGGAGACCGATTACTCCTTCGACGTCCTGTCCCAGCGCCTGCGCGAGCAATCCTTCCTGAACGCGGGCCTCAAGATCTCCATCCTCGACGAGCGCAACGACAAGTCCCACGACTTCCAGTACAAGGGGGGCATCGTCTCCTTCGTGCAGCACCTGAACCGGAACAAGACGCCGCTCCACCCGAAGCCCGTGTTGATCGACGGGGAGAAGGACGGCGTCCAGGTCGAGGTGGCGCTGCAGTACAACGACTCGTACCAGGAGACGGTCTTCTCCTTCGTGAACAACATCAATACCCACGACGGCGGGACCCACCTGACCGGCTTCCGGCAGGCCCTCACGCGCGCCATCAACCAGTACGCCAACCAGGGGAACCTGCTCAAAGGTTTCAAGGAGAACCTGCGCGGGGACGACCTGAACGAGGGGCTGACGGCGGTGGTGTCGGTGAAGGTCCCCGAGCCGCAGTTCGAGGGGCAGACGAAGAACCGCCTCGGGAACAGCGAGGTGAAGGGGCTGGTCGACTCGATGGTCTACGAGAAGCTGATGACGTGCTTCGAGGAGAACCCGTCGGTCCCGAAGAAGATCATCGAGAAGGGGCTCGAGGCGGCGCGGGCGCGCGAGGCGGCGCGCAAGGCGAAGGAGCTGGTGCGCAAGGGGCCGATGGACGCGGCCGGGCTGCCCGGGAAGCTGGCCGACTGCCAGGAGAAGGACCCGGCGCGGTGCGAGCTGTTCATCGTGGAAGGCGACTCGGCGGGCGGCTCGGCGAAGCAGGCGCGCGACCGGAGGTACCAGGCGATCCTGCCGCTCAAGGGGAAGATCCTGAACGTCGAAAAGGCGCGCATCGACAGGATGCTCGCCTCGACCGAGATCCGGACGATGGTGACGGCGCTGGGGACCGGGATCGGCAAGGAGAATTACGAGGCGGACAAGTTGCGTTACGGCAAGGTCATCATCATGACCGACGCGGACGTGGACGGGGCGCACATCCGCACGCTGCTGCTCACCTTCTTCTTCCGCCATATGCGGGAGCTGCTCGAGCGGGGGAACATCTTCATCGCCCAGCCGCCGCTATACGGCGTCCGGCGCGGCAAGGAGATGACGTACCTGAAGGACGACGCGGCGTTCCGCAAGTACCTCATCGAGTTGGGGATCACCGGACGGCGGGTGACGGGGGCGAACGGCGCGGGGCCTCTCACGGGGCAACGGCTCGCGGGGTGGCTCACGAAGATCTCCCGGCTGGAGCAGGTGGCTGCGCGCGCGGAGCGGCGCGGGCTTCCCGCGTTCGTCTTCCTGTCGCTGGCCTCGCGGGGGGCGGAAGGGGCGGAGGCGCTCTCCGGGGAGAAGGCCGCGCAGAAATTCTTCAAGTCGCTGATCGCGGAATGGAAGACGACGCGGCCCGACGTGACGAACGCTGCGTTCTCGTTCGATCCGGATCCCGATTCGGACGGCGAGGGCGTGCGGGCGCGCCTCACGTGGAAGCGGGGAGGTCTGCCGATGGACTGCCTCGTCGGCCGGCACCTGATGGAGTCGGCCGACCTGCGGGAGGCGGGGACGCTCTCCGCGCAGATCCGGGAGACGCTGCCGCCGCCGTACCGGCTGGAAGGGGAGGGGAGCTTCCCCGAGGCCGACGGCCCCCTGTGTCTGCTGGGCCAGGTGCTGGACGCCGCGAAGAAGGGGCAGACGATCCAGCGGTACAAGGGCCTGGGGGAGATGAACCCCGATCAGCTCTGGGAGACGGCGATGAACCCGGAGTCGCGGGAGCTGTTGCGCGTCGAGCTCGGCGACGAGACCGACGCCGACGAGATCTTCTCCCGCCTGATGGGGGACCAGGTCGAGCCGCGCCGGGAATTCATCGAACAGAACGCGCTGAACGTCTCGTCGCTGGATATCTGAGGAGATAGGCACCGGTTTTCATACCATGAAAAACGAGCAGTAAATATTCGTTTTTCATGGTAGCATCGGGACATGGTCGAGCGCCGGGAGCTCCTCGCGAGGATTCGTCGGGCCCTGTCCCGCAGCCGCGTCGTCGCGCTGATCGGCCCCCGGCAGTGCGGCAAGACCACGCTCGCGCGGCGGATCGTCGCGGCCGATTCCCTGAATTATTTCGACCTGGAAGATCCGTCGAGCCTTGCCCGCATCGCCGATCCGATGACCGCGCTGTCTTCCCTGCGCGGGGTCGTGGTCATCGACGAAGTGCAGCGCAGGCCGGATCTGTTTCCGATCCTGCGCGTCCTCGCCGACCGCAGGCCGTTGCGAGCGCGCTTCCTCGTTCTTGGGAGCGCTTCGCCCGATCTTCTCCGGCAGTCTTCCGAATCGCTCGCGGGACGATTGGAGACCCTTCTTGTTTCCGGGTTCCGTCTCCCCGAACTGGGCGCGAAGGCGCTGACCCGCCACTGGGAACGGGGAGGATTTCCCAGGTCGTTCCTGGCCCGCTCGAACGAGGATAGCCGGACATGGAGGCGGAGTTTCATCGGGACGTTCCTGGAACGGGACCTGCCGCAGCTTGGCATCACGATCCCGGCCCCCGCGTTGTTCCGCTTCTGGACGATGCTCGCCCATTATCACGGGCAGATCTGGAAAGCGACGGATCCGGCACGATCGTTGGGCGTTTCCGAGCCCACGGTGCGGCGGTACCTCGATCTGTTGACCTCCCTGTTCATGGTTCGGCAGTTGAGGCCCTGGCACGAGAACCTCGGGAAGCGGCAGGTGAAATCACCGAAAATCTTTCTTCGGGACAGCGGGATCCTGCATTCGCTCCTGGGGATCCGTTCCGAAAAGGATCTTCTGGGGCACCCGAAATGCGGCGCTTCCTGGGAAGGGTATGCGGTCGAGGAGGTACTGGCGGCGGTACAGCCGGAGGAAGCCTACTTCTGGGCCACTCACCAAGGGGCGGAGCTGGACCTGCTCCTCCTGAAAAACGGGAAGCGTCTCGGCATCGAGATCAAGCGAACCGATGCGCCGGCGATGACCCCGTCGATGCGGATCGCCATCAAGGATCTACGGCTCGATCGTCTCGTCGTACTCTATCCCGGAGCGATCCGGTTTCCGCTCGCGGATAAGGTCGAAGCCATGCCCCTGCGCGCGATCGCGGAAGGTTTCGGGCCACGCATGACCTGACAATCGTGGGCATGGACCGTTCCTGTGGAGGCGTTTCCGGGGGATGGAGGAAATTGCTTGACAATGATAATCCAATAATTTGACAATATGGATCGTGGTGTTTGACAATCACCTCGAAAGTTTAGGTGGTATGCGGTGAAATTGACAAGGCGGGCATCGGAAATCCGGGAGTTTCTGCTCGATTCGATTCCTCTCCATCCGAAAGATGTGGTCGCATATGCCTGCGAACGGTTCGACATTACCCGTCAAGCCGTGAATCACCATATGCAAGGCCTGGTCAAGGAAGGGCTCGTCTCCGCCCAAGGGAATACCCGGCGGTGTTCTTACGGGCTCGTGACGTTGACCTCGAAGACGGTAACGGCACCGCTTCCCGGTCTGGAAGAAGACCGGTTCTGGCGGCAGGAGATCGGCCCGCTGGTCACCGGGCTACGCGAAAATGTTTTCAGGATCTGGCAGTACGGGTTCACGGAGATGGTGAACAACGCCATCGACCACTCCGGTGGAACCCGTGTGACGGTGACGGTGGAGACGACGGCCTCCACGACCACCCTGTGGATCGCCGACGATGGAGTCGGAATTTTCCGCAAGATCCAGGCGGAGCTGGGACTCGAGGATGAGCGCCACGCCATTCTCGAGCTTGCGAAAGGGAAATTGACGACCGATCCGAAGCGCCACACCGGGGAGGGGATCTTTTTCACCTCCCGGATGTTCGACGATTACGTGATCCTTTCCGGAGGCGTGTACTTCTCCCACAAGACGGGGGAAGAAGAAGACTGGATCCTGGAGCGCGAACGCGTGGGGGAAGGGACGACCGTCGTCATGTCCCTCCGGAACCGGAGCGACCGTACCGTAAAGCAGGTATTCGAGAAATTCACGGCGTCCCCGAAGGATTTCGGTTTCAACCGGACGATCGTTCCCGTTCGATTGGCGAAACACGGCGCCGAGCAGCTCGTCTCCCGGTCCCAGGCGAAGCGTCTGCTGGCCCGGTTCGAACGGTTCAAGGTCGTGATCCTCGATTTTGCGGGGATCGACGAGATCGGACAGGCGTTCGCCGACGAGATTTTTCGGGTATATTCCCTTCAGCACCCGGAGGTCCGGATCGTTCCCGCCAACGCCGGGCCCGAGGTGAAGAGGGCGATCCATCGCGCAAAGACCGGCCGAGCTGTTCTTCCCTTCAACCGGCTCGACCATTAGATCGTCAGAGTTCCTGCTCCCTCCCGTCGTACGCCTCACGCCAGGTTCTGCCACACCCCCACCACGCGCCCGATGATGGCCGCGGGGTCGCTCGTCGTCTCGATCTCGTATGCGGGATTTTCCGAGATCAGGAGGATCAGGCCGTCTTTTATCTGGATATGCTTGATGACGGCTCCTTCCGCTTTCCGGATGGCCCAGATCGAGTCCTTCGGGACCTTTTTCTCCGGCCTGGCCCGGCTGTCGATGCAGACGGTGGCCCCGTCCCGGATGACCGGCGCCATGCTGTCGCCCTTCACGACGGTGCAGATGTGGCCTTGCGCGCTTCGGCGCTTGAAGGCCCGCCGGTGGATGAAGACGATGTCGAGGACCTGCTCGCTCGAGACGACTTCCGGGTTCCCGGCCGCGACCCTCGGCTCGACGATCGGGACCGGAAGATAATCGAGTTCCCTCTTTTGCGGGAGAAGCGGGTCTTCGAACTTCCTCGAATAGGTGATGCGGACCGGGATCGTGGCCGGGGCGCCGGAGGGAGCGACTCCCAGCGTCTTGGCGATCGCCTCGATGTGATCTTCGTTGAACCGGGCTTTCCCTTTCAGGAGCCTGTCGAGGTAGGAAAAATCGATCTTGATCGTTCGAGCGAGGTCCGCGCGGGTCCATCCCCTCGTTTTCAGGGCCTCCAGTATGTTTTCCCGGTAACGATGGAACATCCATTAAATGATAGGTAGTTTGTTCGCGGCGGAGCAATCGGACAATGCGGACTGAATGCGATTGACACGCAGGACGATTTGTCCTACAGATAAATCGTAATACTTTGGGGGTCGGTCCAGGCCGCCGGAAGGAGAAAACCGTGCAGGTGTCCCCTTCTTCCCCGAATCGGTCCCGGGCGTGCCCATGTTGCGGCCGGATCGAAACCGACATGGACAGCGTGGAGGCGATCGGAGCTTTGGAGGATGCGGAGGGGCGAAGATGCTTCGTCCTCTTCCAGTGCCGGTGCAACAACACGCGGGCGATCCCATGGGACGAGTCGTCGGATGAATTGAAAAGGAGGGCGCTGAAGGCGCAGGAGTGACCCGCGGTTGAAACGATAATTATTGCCGGTCCCCGGCCTTCAGGGTATAATTCGCAGAATGTTCCTGCGTTCAAATCTCCCGAAAATAGCCCTCGCGCTCCTCGGGCTCTTCCTGTTCGTTTCCATTTCGGAAGCGGCCGAATGCAATCCCTGCTCGACGAAAGCCGAGGCAGCCAGTCCGTCTTCCTGTGAAACGGCATCGGTTTCCTCCGGCTTCCCCGGAGATCGGGGCGCTTCCTCCACTCCGTCAAGCCATGCAGGGGAAGATCGCTCCTGCACCCTTTGTTCCTTCTGCCTGTCCCCGTGCATCGAGTCGTCTCCGGCGATCGTTTCCCTTGGCGACGGAGCGCAGCGCTTCGCACTTCCGGAATACGCAACGCACTACGAAGCCCCTTCGTTCTCTTTCCTCCGCCCTCCCAGAAGTTAACCCCGTTCTTCTCCATCCATTGGTCGCCGGTTTCCGCGGAAGCCGGCACGGATGTCATCGTTCGCCGAGACGGATATTCACGTTATGCCGACGGGAGGAGTTCCGATGGAAACCGTTTCCGAGGTTCGCACCGAACATGCCCCTGCCTCCGCACCCGCTGAGCGGATGCATGCAAAGCCGTTTGCGACCGTAGTCTGGAATTTCCTGATTTCGATAAAACTCGCGATCTGGATCATCATCCTGCTGGCCGTCACCTCCATCCTGGGTACGGTCATCGAGCAGAACCAACCCCCGGAGAATTACCGCCAGGTGTACGAGGACTGGGCGTACAACCTGATGGACCGGATCAACCTGTTCGACATGTACCACTCCTGGTGGTTCCTCCTCCTGCTTTGCCTCTTTACCTTGAACCTCACCTGCTGCACGATCGACCGCCTTCCCCGGGTGATCCGGACGGTCCGCAAGCCCAGGTTGGTCCTCGACGACGCGATGGAAAAATCCCTTCCCCTGACGGAGCGTTGGAAGAGCAAGGGCGATATCCCGCGCCGGACGGAAGAGTACAAAGCCACTCTCGCCCGGGTGTTCGCGGCGCCCAGGGTCACCGAAGCGGACGGGGTGGTACACCTTTACGCGGAGAAGGGCGTTTCCTCCCGGTTCGGCGCGTACGCCACCCATGCCGGCATCGTCATCGTCTTCATCGGAGCGATCATCGGGAACGTCTTCGGGTTCAAATCGTACGTGAATATCCCGGAGGGAAAGGAAGCGTCCCATCTGGACGCGAGGGGGGGCAAGCAGCACATCGACCTGCCCTTCTCCGTCCGGAACAACCGGTTCTGGCTGGAGACCTATCCGGGCGGACAGCCCAAAAAATACGCCTCGGACTTGAGCGTCATGGAAAACGGCCGCGAGGTCCTGCGCAAGACGATCACGGTCAACGATCCGCTCGTCTACAAGGGGGTCTGGTTCTACCAGTCCAGTTACGGGCAGGAAGGCGGCGCGACGGCGCAGGTCGCGGTCAACCGGCAGGACGGCACCTCTGTGGGCAACCTCTCCCTCGCCCCGAACGAACCCGTCCGGATCGACGGATACGGCGTCGTCCGCGGGGTGAACTACGAGCAGGATTTCCAGGGGAAGGGTCCCGCCCTCCAGGTGGTCATCGAGAAGCCCGGCCGGCCCGCATCCGATCTCTGGATTCTCCAGGGACGACCGGACCTGGATCGCGGGCGCAACGATTCGCTGGTGTTCTCCTTCGGAGGATTGACCGCAAAGATGTATACCGGCCTGCAGGTCGCAAAGGACCCCGGAGTGAACGTGGTGTGGCTGGGATGCCTGCTGCTGACGGCGGGGATGATGGTCTCCTTCTTCGTCTCCCATCGGCGTATCTGGATCCGGCTGGCCGAGGGGCCCCACGGGAAGGTGGAGGTCACGGCGGCCGGGAGCGCCAACCGGAACCGTCCTGCCTTCGAGAAGACGTTCGCTTCCATCCTGGCCGAAGTCCGGAAAGATCCATCCAACACGGATAAGGAGAACCCCGCATGAATACGTTAAACGTTCAGCTCTTCGATCTGACGACGCTTCTGTTCGGCGGAGCGTCAGGAACCTATATCGCCGCCATGTACGGAAAGAAGGAGACCCTCGCCCGCATCGGGACGTGGATCTGCATTGCCGCGGCGATCGTCTCCACGGCCGCCCTCGGTGTCCGGTGGGTCGAATCGTACAAGATGGGGATCGGCAGGATTCCGGTCACGAACCTGTACGAGTCCCTGGTCTTCTTCGCCTGGTCGGTCAACCTCTTCTACCTGTTCGTCGAGTGGAAGTACAAGAACCGCTCCTTCGGCGCCTTCGTGATCCCGATCGCCTTCGCCACAATGCTGTTCGCCCCACAATGCTGTTCGCCTTCACGAACGAGAGCGGCATCCAGCCGCTGGTCCCCGCGCTCCAGTCGTACTGGCTCCATGCCCACGTGATCACCTGCTTCGTCGGCTACGCGGCGTTCGCCGTCTCCGTCGGTGTGGCCGTCATGTATCTCCTCAAAGCCGGGCAGGAAAAGGCCAAGGCGAGGGATGGCATCGTCGCCCGCTTTCCCTCCTCCAAAGTCCTCGACGACCTCGTTTACCGGGCGATCATCTGGGGCTTCCCGTTCCTGACGGCGGGGATCATCACCGGAGCGGCGTGGGCGAACTACGCGTGGGGGACGTACTGGTCGTGGGACCCGAAGGAGACGTGGTCGCTCATCGTCTGGCTCGTATACGCGGCGTTCCTCCACGCCCGGATCACCCGCGGGTGGCACGGGACGCGGGCGGCCATCCTGTCGATCGCGGGGTTCCTCGCAACCGTCATGTGCTACCTGGGCGTCAACCTGGTCCTGTCGGGACTTCACAGTTACGGGGGTTGAAGCGACGG
>Ga0209641_10000164_pt1 | contig 54461 bp, 69 predicted proteins | sample RifCSP16_1_FD_184022 | JGI IMG/M metagenome (GOLD analysis project Ga0209641, IMG submission 184022) | Soil microbial communities from Rifle, Colorado - Rifle CSP2_sed 16_1 (SPAdes) (version 2) | ecosystem: Environmental > Terrestrial > Deep subsurface > Rock core/Sediment | place: Rifle... | reverse complement strand
CTAACGAGATTGATGTCGCCTTGCATGTAGTCAGAGCAGAACTAGAAGGTGAGATCGAGGAAGCGAAACCGCTGGCACATTACCGCCAGGCCGAGGCGACTCTTCTCTTGGCGAAGCAGGTCCAGAGGATCGCAGATCAGATCGAGCGATGGGGACAGAACGGGATTTTCACGCGGTCAGAATGATCTGATCCAAAATTCAGTTGTTGAATCCTTTCCCGCTCAGCGGGAACGAGGACAAGGTTATGTGCCAACAGTGCGTCGATGATGAAAGGCTCTCACAGGAGACATTCGATAAGATTGAGGCATTCAATAGGCAATGGCCATTCGCAGCATATGGCCCAGCCCATATCGTCTTGGATGATGACAACGTTTTCGACCATAACCTTGATTGGTGCATTGGAATAACTCAGGCGGCGATCTCAGGAGACCTATCACCCCTGAACGAAGAAGATCAACGGTTTATGCTTGGTGTGGTCGATGTTTATGCAACGCATGAGCGTGCCGAACTGAATGCCACTCTGGATTTCCTGCGAGAGTTGCGGAAAGTTCCAGAGATTGATCGATAGTCGTTACCGCCGAGCGGGAAACCAAGGAGACCTAACATGGCCGAAATGAACGATGAGAGAGCAGTAGCGCTTTACCGTGAGGAAGCCGACAAAGTTCATCCGTTGGCTCGCTTTGGCGAAAGCCGGGTCGTGAGGGCATTCGCATCGAGGATCATGGCTCTAGATAACCGGAAGGTTCCGCTGAATGAAGCCGAGGCGATGCTGACGGCTCAGGCGGCGATCGCAACCAAACTCGATCCGTTCCCGCCAGCGCAGGAGCTGTGGTCATGGGTTCAGATCAGGAGAGGCGAAGACGGGAAGGAGAAGCGAATCCTGACGATCATGCGCGGTCGGGATGGGACGCTCAAGAATGCGAAGAAGAACGCGAAGAACGATGGGACACATCTCTTCCCGCCGAGATACCGATTGATTGAGGATGAGGCCGAGCGCGCGCGACGGCGCATCCCGAAAGATGCCATGGCCTTTGACTGCAAGGTCGAAGATTATCTGTCCATGACAACCTGGACATCGGCGGCCGTAGCTCTGAAAGACATCGGGCTATCGCCATCGCAGATCATGGAAAGACTCGGCGATGCTCCTGGCGATGGTGGTCTGGGCATCCTGACGATTGAAGAAATGAAGACACTCGACAGGAGCCAGAACAAGATGACCCATGAGGAGCGATGTCAGAAGCGTGCATTTATCGCCGCGCTCCGCAAGCGATGGGCTCCGCAGGAATATGGGCAGGAAGACGCGGCTGCATCGAGTGACACCGATGACTACATCATCGAGGGTGAATGGCTCCTGGTCGAACCCGAAGTCAAGAATGGCGCAGAACTGCATCAGATCGCGAAGGATGGCGCGGAAGCATTGTTCGGTGGCGGGATGGAGGGTGAGTTACCCGAGGGAACGGTAGCCAAGGGAACGCCCCGCCCGCATCCGCCCGAGACCGTCCGCAACAAGTGGAAGGCCGCGGTCGTGAAATTCGCGGGAGCCGAGGCTGAACAGATGCGCGGGAAGATCACGCTCCGACAGAAGATGGCCTGGCAGTTGAGAGAATGCTTCCCGGGCGATGAACACCAGGACGACAAAGCCCATTCGGTGATCGGGTTCTTGACCGAAGGCCGAACGACAAGCAGCAAGGATCTGACCGGGCCAGAGCTCATTGCAACCGAACGATGGCTGGATTCGGAGGAGCCCGAAGGTCCTGGCTCAGGGTTTGTGCCTCGGAAGGAATCTCGGCAGGAAGCCGCGCTGATCGTTACGGCGCGGATGAAGGAACTCGGACAGGAACCATTGCTGTAGGAACCGCACTTGCCTATTCGTGACCAGCCCGACTCGCGTTCAGGCGCTACAGGGAGGCTAGATGGTAGGCCAGTGCGAACTGGAGACCGAATGGAAACCACAACTGTTGACTTTGAGAAGTCAGCGAACAATATCATCCTAGCGCTCAAGAATTCTTCGGCTGGGATGACAGAACTTGAACAGATCCGCTACGTATATAACCATGCGATTGATGACGCGGCGATCTTCGTTCATGAATTGGGCGAAGCAAATCCTCAGCACGCGGTAGCATTCCGTTCGCTTGAAGCGGAAATGCATCATTGGCTTACGCTACGCTGATGGCTAGGCTGACGCGGTGGTTGTATCGGATGGCGCGGCTATCGAATGACATAGGTGCGCTGACCAGCGGGAAGCCTTCGCGGATGGCGCGGAGGATCGGGAATAAGTGGTTGGGCCGCAATATCTGGAGGCGGCTGACCCTGAAGGGGAGACGATGACCCAAACGGAAAGACTTGACATCCCGCGTCTACGCCGGTCCTTCAGGAAGAAGGCGCGGCTGACCGTGGCCGACATCCTGCTCGCCTTCGGTCGCGGGGTGATTGTCATGGTCAAAGAGACTATCGCCGTATTGGCTGGCGGGCTGATCCTGTTCTGCCTCGTTGTCGCGGCGATGATGGTTGACATTCCATTCGGAAGGCAGGTTCTACTCGCCTCGATCATCCTCAGCCTGGCTCTGTTGGCGAGACGGATCGGGCGCTGGCTGGGAGGTTCTCGATGATCCAACCTCGAGAGAACGGTCGGGTCGATTCCGGTTTACTGATGGACAGCCACCCTCAACCGATGCACGCGGCGGATTGGATCGTTTACCAGCACAACCTTTCGGATCGGCGGGTGAAGGTCGAGGACTTGGACCGGAGTTTCAACAATGGTGAGGTCGCGGTGCTGAGCGATGCAGATCGGCGAAGCCTGTTGAAGCCGTTTACAAAGCTGCATCGGTTATTCCGGGGAGAGAGAGGGAGGTTCAAATGAGCGATCTTGATCGCTGGCGCGCTATTGCGGCCAAGGCTAAGAGGCAATACGAGGAGATGGCTGGATTTCCGGGAAGTAACTATGTAACTAGACTTGGCGGAACATTCGATGAGGCATGTGACTACATCGAACGGTTAGAACGAGATAGAGGCTTACTCATGGCTGCGCTCTGTGATTGCGACCGAGCCGATTCCGATGAGGTTCAGGCCACGGCAGACAAGCCAGGAACACACGATTGGTCATGTCCATATCGGAGTGCATTGCGTTTCGCTCCCAGCGATTCAGGGGGAGCGGGTCAAGACAGAAGTCTCGAAGGCTGAGAGCAATCAAGAGAGAAGGGAGGAAGCAAGTGTGCCTTGGAACAGGTAATCCCCTGAATGTTTTAGGGGGCCTCATTCTTTTTGTTCTGGTTCCGGTCCTGTTGTATATCTGGGCGATCCTCTACAACTCAGGCCGTGGATGTTTTCTTGGCATTCACAGATGGGCAAGAACCGGCCGGCTTCCAGAGATCTGGATCGGCAAAGGAACCAGCCATCGGGAGGTATTGCGGATCGAGGAAATGTGCGACGATTGCGGAAAGATTCGACTTGTTGCACCTGCGTTGGACTGGTAACTGGAGCCTTTCCTGCTGAGCGGGAACACATTCAGCGATTGAACATTGGAGGCAATGGTGGCCAAAGTCACGGACCAGAAAGAAACCATACCAAGCGTTGATCTGTGGACCCCATGGCATCAGATCACAAAATGCGCTTCCTGCGACTGGGCAGTAAGCAATGGGGAAGAAGAAGAAGAAGTATCGGATCCGGGAAGTTGCCCTGAATGTGGGGAAGACACTGTTCTATTCGTTGGGAGATTTCGGTACATTATTGATCCGGGAGATAGGTATCCCATGCGCTGGTGGGGATTCATGACCCCACTAGAGTGGCAATTCAAGACTGGACCTCAGAAACGGAAATCAGGTCGGATGGGATTTGTGTGCCAATACTGTGGCGCGCCCAATATTCCCGATGACTGAACATTGGAGGCGGAGCATGAACCGTTTTGTTCTGAGATCATTGGGAGTTGCGTTGCTCGTGCTGATCCCCGTGGCCGTGAGTGGATATATTTTCTACAGGACAGGTGTGATCGCGGAGAAACTCGTGGGCGGACCCGATACTGGTCCGATATGGTTTTTCGTATTTGCGGGAATAGTCATCACTTTCTTGTCCCTCATACCGCTTGCCCTACATTGGTTGATCTGGGGTCTTGCTATCATAGGCATCAAGTTGATTGAGCCATCGACGCCAGAGATTGACCGGGAGATCGAAATGGTTGAGGAGGTTTGAATGGACGAAAACGAGATCATCATGAAGCTAGACCAGTTGGCGGTTTACCGAGAGGATCGGGCGCAGATCGAGCGGGAGAAGGTGTTGCGGTTGGCCGAGGCAATCCCGCCCGATGTGCAAGCACTCTTAGATGCGATCAAGTCGGAGTTCGATGGGCCGCTTTCGGTGTCCGCGGAGATCACCGGAGAATTGGAGGCCGAGATCAAGGATGCGATTCTAGGGTTGGAGCATTCAGTCAAGGGATCGAAGCTCCATGCCATCTGGGCCAAGCCGAGGATAACTTGGAACACGGATGGCCTAGAGGGCTACGCGCTGGCGCACCCCGAGTTATTGAACTTCCAGAAAATCGGCCAGCCGAGTGTTTCGATCCGAGAAGTCAAGGGAGGCTAGAGATGTCCGAGTTCATCATTGAGAATGCCAAGATAAGATCAACGATGTTGGGCGTTGAGGATCACGGTATCTTGACCTGTTTTCTGAATCTTGACTTTGGATCAAGTGGCCAAGGCTTCGGGGGATATGGGCTGGACCAGTGGGATGAGTCTCTAAAGAAACGAATCGGAACAGCGTGGGGGGCGGAATTCATTCGGCGCGTCCTAGAAACGCTGGAAGTTGACGAATGGGAACATCTACTAGGAAGGCCCCTCCGCGCCGAGCACTCAAATGGGGAAGTCCGTGCCATTGGTCACTTCATCAAGGACAAATGGTTCAGGCCGAAGGTTGATCTGGCGTTTCTTTTGGATACCAAGGCCAAGGGAGGCTAGAAATGCCCGAGGTCCCGAGTAAGATCTGTTTCACTATCTGCATATCTATTCCATTCGGGATGCTTGTCTTAGTCTCTATCCCAGTAGGAATAAACGTGATCCCATGGCTAATCGGCCTCTATTTGTTCTGTGGGGCTCTAATCGCGGGTCTTGTCGTTCCTGTCGGCGTGCCTATCGGCATCCGGCTCAAGCTAATCCCGCTGTGGATCTTGGCGATCTGGAGTGAGCGTGTTCGGGATTGGGTTCTAAGTGACCGATTCTGACACCCGGAGAATGGAATGCCATACAACAAAGTTGGCCTACACGTCAAAGGACACAACAAAGTTGCAGTCAGTGATGATGGTCTGAACCTTCATCCCGTCAATATTGCTCCGGATGTTTGGTACTACGAAGAAAATAGAAGGATTTCGGTATATTGGGAAGGCCATGGGCTCATTGGACTCATTCCTTGGCGTAATCTTCGGGCTAGTCTCCGGCGCAAAGATAGAAGTGATTGACCGATCCAATGCTATAATGAGGTTGCGGGAGAGCGACGGCCATGCGCTACCCGCCTCCGTGGATCGGCCCCGAGGATTTCCCCCGCCTCGGGGCCTTGTTGTTTAGTGCTATCATTCGGGTATGGCACAAAAGAAACTGACGGATAGGCAACGGGCCTTCATCCTCGAATATGGGAGGGACTTCAATGCTACTCAGGCGGCAATCCGAGCTGGCTATTCATCGAAAACGGCTGCGGCCATTGGTCACGAGAACCTAACAAAACTTGAGATCAGGGAAGCAATTGATGAGGAGTTTCGGAAGCGGTCTTTCACGTTAGACGAGATCATTGCCAGACTGGCCGAACAGGCTTCAGCTTCAATCGGCGACTTCATCGTCATCAGTCCAGACGGGGATAGGATCTCTTTTGATCCAGAGATGATCAAAAGCAGAGGGCACCTGATCAAGAAGATCAAGGCGACAACGACTGTCCGGTATTCTCAGAAGGGTGATCAGTACGAATACACAACGCTGACCCTGAATCTCCATGATGGACAGCGCGCGCTGGAATTGCTCGGAAAGGCCAAAGGACTGTTCAAGGAAGAGATCATCGTCAACTGGCAACGAGAGATCGAGACCCTCCAGAAGTCGGGCGAAGTTTCAATGTCTCCTGGGGAGCTATTTGAGAAGCTCGTTCAGTACATGATCCAACTACAATCCGGGGATGCTCAGTAAACCAGCGGCAACTCAATTGATCGTTGAAGCCTGGAACGAGGCCACTCGACGTAGCGGATGGCGTGGTGCCCGCTATCAGGAGTTCAAACGCGCCTACTGGAATGACCCCGCGGGCTTCGTTCAGGACTGCATTGTCTGGGACGAGGGCAAAGGACCTTATCCTTATCAGGAGGAGGCACTCACCCGTCTCCTGATCAAAGGACGAGAATCTGTCCGGGCAACCCATGATGCGGGCAAGACCGCGCTGGCTTCCTGGGCGATCCTCTGGTTCGCGCTCACCCGAGATGGAGACGACTGGAAGGTTCCGACTACCGCCTCGAACTGGCGGCAACTCTCCCGCTATCTGTGGCCTGAGGTTCACAAGTGGGCAAGAAGAATCCGGTGGGATGTGATTGGTCGGGATCCGTTCGATGACAGTCGCGAACTGCTTGATCTATCCCTGAAGCTGTCAACTGGCCAGGCATTCGCATTGGCTTCGAATGACGCGGCGGCTGTGGAAGGCGCTCATGCCGACCATCTCCTCTTTGTCTATGACGAAGCCAAAACGATCCCCGATGATATTTGGGACACTACAGAGGGCGCGTTCGCGGGCGGGAATGCGATGGGACTGAATATCTCCACGCCGGGTCCGCCAGCGGGGAGGTTCTATGAGATCCAGACGCGCCGGCCGGGATACGAGAATTGGGATGCATTCCACATCAAGGTCGAAGATGCAATCAAGGCTGGAGCCGTCTCGGCCGAGTGGGTTGAAGAGCGCCGGCGAGGATGGGGCGAGGGGAGCGCGCTGTTCCAGACCCGCGTTCTGGCCGAGTTCGCTTCCGAAGAGGACGAGGGGATCATCCCGCTGTCTTGGGTTGAGGCAGCGAATGACCGTTGGCGTGAATGGGCAGAACAGGGCTTCCCAGGCGAGCCTACAGGACTAGGGGTGGACGTGGGGCAAGGCGGGACAGGAGACAAAACGGTTATCGCCAAGGCATTTGATCGGGTCAAGATCCGTGGGCTTGAGAAGGTCGCTCGGCTGAACCCGAAGACGGCCACGATGGAGGTGGCTGGCAAAGTCAAGGGCCTGATTGATGGTGCTCGGGCGGCCGGGTTCTCAGTGGATGCCTATGCGGATGTCATTGGGATCGGTGCCGGGGTGGTCCACAGGCTCAACGAGCAGGACTACGAGAGCGTGATCGCCTTCAACGCGGCGGAAAGAACGGAGTACCGGGACAGCTCCAAGGAATATGGCTTTGCCGACAAACGCTCGGCTGGCTGGTGGATCGTAAGAGAGATGCTGGATCCGAACTCGGGGGACAATGTGGCACTTCCTCTGGATGATGAGCTGACGGGCGACCTCACAGCCCCGCACTACGAGACCCGAAGCAACGCCAAGATCAAGGTCGAACAAAAGAGCGAGATCCGCAAACGCATCGGGCGGAGTACGGATGCTGGCGATTCGGTGATGATGGTCCTCTCTGGCCCGACTCTTTGCGCCCTTCCCAAGGCCAAAGTCGTCACTTTAGGCTGATCCCTTTTGCGCTAGAGCTAAATGAGTGTAGAATGGCTGCGATAGGTTCACCTCCGTATCACCCTGCTATTGCCGCCGTAAAGGTGGGGTAATTTTCTCCACAGGCGAGGACCATGAGATGCTATAGATGCCCAATTCTAACGAGGTTCTAAAGACGGCACGGGAAGCATCTATTCAGTCGCGTGCAAGAGGCGATAGTTCATCGGGCCTCTCGCTTCTCATGCTCCTCGGGCCCGTGGCCGGGGGGATAGTTTCTCCCTGGTGGAGCCGTAAGAGGGACAGTGAGCTCCGCCGGTTCTGGCGGCAGATCGACCACCTATCGGGGGCGGTTTACACTATGGAAAGCCGCCTCAAGACGATCCCCTTCCACATCGAACCTCGAGACATGAACGTCCGATCCCACGTCAAGCAGGCCGAGCAGATCGCCGAGACGCTTTTGGAGGACTCGGAGTTCGGCGAAGGTTGGGATAGCTTCTACTCGAAGTTCACCGAAGACCTCACAACGCAAGATAATGGGGCCTTCGCTGAAGTCATCGGGGAAGGGGAACCGGATGGGCCGATCCTCGGCCGACCATTCGGGGTGGCCCAACTCGATTCCGCTGCCTGTTGGCGTACCTCAGATCCCGAGTTCCCGGTGGTCTACCACGATCCAGTCGGTGGTGTTTTCAAACTCCATTACACACGGGTCCTATATACCTCGCAGATGCCCAGTGGATCGGCGCAGATGCACTCTATCGGTTTCTGTGCCATATCGCGCTGTATCAACGTCGCCCAGAATCTCCTCGACATGATGGTCTACAAGCAGGAGAAAGCCGGAAGCCGACCCCATCGCAAAATGATCATTACGAAGGGCGGCCTCGATCCAGAGGATATTCGGACTGCCTTCCTCGCCGCTGACGATACAATGAACAACCAAAATCTGCGGAGGTATTCTAAGACTGTGGCAGTCGGTTCGGCTAATATACCGGAGGCCGGGATCCAAGAAGTGGATCTCTCCTCAATGCCCGAGGGCTTCGACGAAGAGGAATCAACAACCCTCGGCATGGCGGCAATCGCGTTGGCCTTTGGGATGGATCCTAGGGAACTATGGCCCGCGATGACGACCGGAGTGACTCGGGCCGAAGCTCTGATCTCGCACATCAAGCAGCGGGGCAAGGGACCTGGCGAGATCCTTCAAGCGACAGAGCGTCTCTTCAATTCGAAGTATCTCCCGCCACATCTGAAGCTGGTGTTCGACTTCCAGGATGATGAGCAGGATCGGCAAGTTGCCGAGATCCGCAAGACACGGAGCGAATATCAGGTGGCCCTATCGGATGCTGGGCTGTTGGACGAGCGAACCATTCGGGAAGATATGCTTCAGGACGGCGACATCACCCGTGTTCAGTTTGAGCGGATGGAACTCGGAGATGGTCGGCTTGAGGACGGGAGCGATGTCCTGTCTCTCTTCGGCAGCGAAGAGTTCGCCGACCTCTTGGATCTGGGGATTGAGAACATCTTGGACTTTGAGGCGAACAATGCGGGCGAGGTCCTGAGCGCCATCCGAGGGCGTAGGCTGGAGATCATGGGGATGGTCGGCTCGGGCGAGGTCAGCGATACCGGAGATAGAGCCCTTGCCGCGCTGGACCGGCTTGAGGCCATCTATGGGGGAACCGCGGCGGGCTTCAGCAAGCCAAAGGTTCCCGCGCCGGTCCCGCCTCAGCTTCAGGCGCCGACTCAGGAACAAACAGGCGAACCCGTGATGCCATCCGTTGAGGATCTCCAGATCAAGACGGGCGTTCGCGGATGGATCAATAGGGCTTTCAGGCGAGAGGAAGATCCATTTGAGGGCGATGTGAAGCATCTAGCGAAATTGGAGCGATCGATTGCAGATGTCAGAACGGAGCTTGAGGATGGGATCAAGCAGGCGCGCGAGAGGAACGATAATCAAGCGTTGCTGCTCCTGAAGGAGGCTGTAGAAACGATGAACAAGGAGGGGCCGCCCGTAGTCAACATCACGATGCCGGAGCAGAAAGCGCCTATCGTCAACGTGACGGTCCCACAGGTCCCAGCGCCCGAGGTTCGGTTTGACTTCCCAGGGCTACCTCAGATCGCGGCCTTGATCCAAGGATTGATCCAAGCATTCGTGAAGATGCAGGCGCCGATCATTAATGTGACTCCGAAGGCTCCCGATGTCCAGGTGCATTTGCCTGAGACGCCCGTGACCGTTGAACTTACGGGTGATCTCTTATTGCCCGAGACCGTGGAGGAAACCGAGAGCTACGTCCGACGAGGCGCAGATAATAAGATCGCTGGAATGATGACGCGCACAACGAAGCGCGCGGTCAAGAAATAACCCTTTGAGGAGGATGACGCGATGAAGACCGTAGCGATCCTTACCGACTTTGTAAGCCACGATCCTGCCTATTCCCTGTGTGGGGTTGTGGACAACCAGATCAAGATGCTGGCGAGGAATGGCTATCAGCCTCGGCTATTGGTCCGTACCGGGTTCAGTCGGAACGGGGCCTACCGGGATGCGGACATCCGGGAATACGATCCGGGCGAGATCGGGAACAACATCGTCAACGTGACGGCTAAGTCTGAGGGTGAAATCGATTCCTTGGTAGATCAGTTTCGGGCGAGGCTGGATGGCGTGGATGTCATCCTGACCCACGACCTGCTCTATCAGGAGAATATGTGGAAACAGCATGTCGCGGCCAGAAGATTCACTGCCAGTTCGGATGTCCGGTGGCTACACTGGGTCCATTCTTCAACAGATCTCGGGACAACGGCGAAGACCGGGCGGTTCCGGGAGGAGCTGACAGGGAAGTTTCCGAAGTCTCACCTTGTCGCCATGCACCGGGAAGAGATGAAACGCAAAGGCGGACAGTTCGGTTACGAGATTGATGAGATCGTGGAGATCCCCAACCCGATTGATGTAACCGAGTTGTTCCATCCTGTCGCCAGGCGCATGGTTGAGGTCGGCGATCTGTGGAAAGCCGATGTCATCGCGGTCTATCCGGCCAGGCTAGATCGCGGGAAGCAACCCGAGGTCTTGGTTGAGATCTTCCGGGAATTGGTCGGACGCGGCTGGGATGCGCGGCTTATCATCGTGGATTTTCACTCAACAGGTGGCGATAAAGCAGACTACCGGAAGGAATTGATCGCGTTCGCAGATAAGCCTCCAAAGGTTCCTCTCTTCTTCACGTCGATTGAATGCTCGGGGCTTGATAAGGATTATGGCTACCACGTTCCCCATGAGGCCGTGATGGACCTAATGGAATACTCGGATGTGTTCATCCATCCTTCGAGGTCTGAATCCGATCCCCTCACGGTGCCTGAAGCCGCCTGGAAGCGGTGTGGTCTCGTACTCAATTTCGATCTACCAGTCTTCCGCCAATGGGATGGCAGGGCATTACTCTATAAGTTCTCCTCGAACATCGACACACAGACTGGGATGCCCGGAGAGACGGAAACGAAGTACAGTGATCGGCGCGAATACATGGATGGAGTCGCTGGCGGGATAGCTTATCTGATGCAGAACAATTTCATCCTCGCCAACCATTCGAAGATCCGCAAGGAACGGAGCCTTGAGGCGGTATGGGCAAACCACCTGTGGCCAGCGATTGAGGGACAATAGCGTGTGGCGAAGCTCGCGGCCAGTATCATCCTTGCTACCTATTGTCCGAATGAGGCGCGGTATCGTCTGTGTCAAGATAGCTTCGCGGAGATCGGAGAAACGGGATTACCGCGCAACTGGTACGAGTTCATTGTTGTCGATAATGGAGGCATCCATCGTGACCTGATCGAGGCGCTCGGCGCGGATTTGATTATCACGAACAGCCACAATGTCGGTCAAGCGGCCGGTCTCAATCAGGGCGTGGCAGTAGCGAAGTCGCCGAACCTAGTTCTCCTAGATGACGATCTCGGGTATCAAAAGAGATGGCTTGCCGCCGCGGTCAAGATGGTGAACTACTATCCCGAGAATGTCATCTCGTTGAGGCACGATGCAGATCCGAAAGGGAAGTATGTTCTCGGGATCACGCGCAGGGGAGATAAGATCGCCAAGCGGGTTGGGGGCGTGTGGGTCATGCGTCGGCGGATCTATGATCTTGTGGGAGATTTCCCCCAGAGTTACTATGACTGGGGTGGTCTGTGGACGAGGAACATGAGACGACAGGGAGTGCGTTTCATCGTGAGCAAGACGCCCTACATCTTCCATCGGGGAGCTGAACATTCGCTGATAGGGAAGTCGCGCCGAAAATGGCTCAGACTACTGAGGCTATCGTGACCGACGAACTGAATGGAGCGACTGCTGTCGTGTGGCGCCGGTTGCCTTATCTTCTGTCGCCACAGATGGACATCTACGAGAGGCTCCCGAATGTCCTCGCGGGTGTTGTGGGTGTTGGGCAAGTGCTTGAAGTGGGCTTCGGTACGGGCATCGGGGTGCTCCAGTATGCCAACACGGTCGATTGGATTGATGCCATTGAGATCGATCCCGCGGCGGTTCGCTTCGCTCAGAAATGCTTCCCGCTTCCGAATGTTCGATGGCTCCAGGGTGACATCCTGGGCGCTGGTGGTGAGCTTACGCACTACGGTTTCGCGGTGATGATCGAGGTTCTCGAGCATATCCATGACACGGATAGGGCGCTGAACGCCTTAGCTTTGTTGGCTGATCGAGCATTGATCACAGTGCCCAATGCAATACGCTATCGCCAGAAAGACGAGCGGCTGAACGAGCACGAATGGACGCCAGCGACATTTCCCGGGATATTGAAGCGATACTTCGGCGATGTGAAACTTCTGAATTACCAACTGAATGAGACCGAGGATCTTGATAGCCGAGAGACACCGATCATTGCCCTATGTTCGTCAGCATCATAATCTCAGAGCGGGGTGAACCGCACAATCTGGTCTGGACGCTCCAGGCACTTGAGGAGGAGCTAGGTCCGCGCGGCACGGATCCAGGCTTCGTTCGGGAGTACATCATCGTCACGAACGGCGAAGAGGCCGAGCGCGAGGATGATCAGCATGTCTATCACTGGCTTGACCAGAAATGGCCGCATGGGGCTGGCTACTACCATCGTCATCATCTGGCCGAGGGGAGTATCTACAAGTCACGGAACTTCGGCGCACAGCAGGCGAGCGGGAAATATCTCTGGTTCCTGGATGCTCACACGATGCCGGTTCCTGGAGCGTATCGGGCCGCGTTGGCGTTCAAGCAGTCCTTCGAGGGCGTGATGCACCTCGGGTTGCGGTACTTCCTCGACAAGCCCGGAAGGACCGTGTACGGCTATCGGTGGAAGCGGGATATGTTCTGGGGGAGCTGGACGAGAATCCCGCCGAAGCCGCCTGACTACCGCATCTTGATGAATGGGGGCGCTAACATCCTGATCGACAAGAATGTCTGGGATGAGATCGACGGCTACCATCCCGCGCTAGGGATCTATGGAGGCGGCGAACCCTATACGGACATCAAGGCGCAGATGTATGGCTATCAGGTGAAGTCGCACCCTGAGATGCAATACTACCACCTCGCGGCGCGGAAGCGGGGATACCATTGGTTCCAAACAGATATGTGGCGCAACTTCATGATCACCGCCTATTCATTGGGTGGCCAGAAGTATCTTGATATGCTCTATGCTGGCTATTACGAAAAATGTAAGAACCACGCGGATTGGTTGAAGACATTGAACGAAACTAGAGACTCCGCAGTGGCCGCAGCGCAGGCTGATCGGGACCATATTCAGACGACAGCGAAGTACACCGTGGATGAAGTCCTTGAATCTTGGCATGAGTACGCTGAGATTCATGGGCATGAGACTGGCGAATGGCCGACGTGAGGATGGCTTAATGACGATTGCGATGATAGTAGCATTGTCGGGAACAGAAGTTCACTCCATAATCATTCCGCCGATCCCGAGGAAGAAATTCACGACCACAAGTATTACAGGTGAAGGCATGCCGTCCGCCGGTCCAATTCCCATTCTTCGGTCCTGATGTATGGAGACTTGCATGATCAGTTCTAGTGATCAGAACCAGATTTTCAATACGGTTGTCCATCTTTTCGCCGTTCATATGGTGAACAAGTTCTCCATCTTTGAGAGGTCGGCCTAGATGTTCACTCATCACAAATCTATGTTCAGCCACATAGCCAGGAAATCCTCGTTTGAGTGCATTGGGATGATCTGGCATAAGGATATAGATATATCCATTCTGGGATTGCACTCGACCGCCCTTCCACCGTGCATTCCTATTGCCCCGAGATTGGTGGCCTCGGACGAATGCTCCCTGTTGTCCATGGGCCATCCGCCAGAGCGTAGCCTTTCCTGGAAGCACTTCTTGACCGCATCCACATTCGCAAAGCATAGGGACCTCCGAATGTATTATAACCTCTTCAAGAACAATGGAATAGGAGCACAAAATGCCTGAACTATGGATGGATGTGGATGTCAATCTGGCTGAAGTGCCAGTCAATCTCTTCCCGTTGATAGATTCAACGGATTTCGTGAGCCGGGAAGTCAGTATCACCTATGACCAGGCCGGGATGGATCTTGTCTGGAACTTTGTCACTCCAGCTGGGGCATTCACACAGACGGCCGTGGTTCCTACGACTGGCGGCAACTATGACTGGACTAACCAAGGCGATGGAATGTACACCATCGAGATCATCGCCACGGGCGGCGCGTCCATCAACAATGATACCGAAGGCTTCGGGTGGTTCACTGGAGTATGCACGGGAGTTCTCCCTTGGCGGGGTCCGGTCATCGGATTCCGGCGCGCGGCTTTGAATGATCTCTTCATCGAAGGTGGAACTGCATCAACGAATCTGGAGGACTTCTTCGATGGTACTGGTTACGTAGGCGGGACAGCGAAATTGACTGTTGATGCCACAGCGATCAGTGGTGACACAACTGCCGCGGACAATGCCGAGGCCATGTTCGATGGCGCGGGTTATGCCGGCGGGACTATCAAACTGGGTGTGAATCTCATCCAGATCCTCGGGACTACATTGACTGAGACTGCCGGCCAGATCGCGGCGGCTTTCAAGAAGTTCTTTGATAAAGCCACGCCAACTGGAACAATCAACAGTATCCCGGATGCAGTTGCAGGTGCAGCTGGAGGATTATTCATCGCGGGTACGAACGCGGCAACAGCGGTGACGACGGCTCTTACTGCCAATATTACTGGAAATCTCTCTGGAAGTGTGGGAAGTGTAACTGGTTTGACGGCGGCAACTGTCCATAGTGACCTGGATGACATCCAGACTAGACTTCCAGCGGCACTTGTCAGCGGAAAGATGAACTCGGATGCAACCTCAATCTCGGGCGATGCCACCGCGGCCGACACACTCGAACTATTCGCCGAAGCATTGGATCAGGTGACAGGTCAGATCGACAATGGAACACTCGGAACGAGCCTAGATACCTACCAGTGCAAGGTTGAACTGATTGATGACGACGGAAGTGGCAATGATCGCTATTCGGTGGTCTTCTTCAAGAATGGTGAACCGATCACCAGCGGCATCACGGTTCCCAAGATCACGGTGATCAAGGACGCGGATGGAACTACTCTCATTGCTGAAGATGATCTGACAGAGGTCGGCGCGCTTGGCCACTATCGCTACACGGAAGGGACAGACCGTGTTGTATCAGGTGCGGCCTACAAAGCGAAGATCACTGCAACGATCGCAAGTGCGACCCGTTCGTGGTTCCAGCCAGTAGGCAGGGATAGTACCGTATGAGATACCGACGCCGATCTTCAGGTCTCTTGGCACCCGAAGAAGGGCTCTCCATGCCGAGGATCAATCTACGTGGGGTCGAGCGCGTCGACCCCGCGAGCATGGGGACCTTGGTGGGGGCGAAGCCGCCCTCTCCTGGCGAGAATTTCCTGCTACGCGCATCGCTCCAGTGCTACTACAAGTTTGAAAATGGGGCGGACCTCGGCGAAGACTACAAAGGCAACATCGCTCTCACTAATGTGAATGCCGTAACTCAAAGTGCAACGATTCCAAGCGGCACCTACGCGGCGCCGACTGCGACGAAATCGGCATCTTTTGCATCGGCTAGTAGCCAACGGCTAACTGCCACACATGCTGTTTCCTTGGAGATAGATGACCTAACGGAACTTACGGGATTGGCTTGGATACGGGCCACAACGCTTGGGCAAAGGTTGATTTGGGAAAAGGGTGAATACCTCGCCGATGGACACAATCTATTCACCAACAGCGATTCTCATCTTCGGGGTCGTTTTTCCAATGTAGGTATTGATCCCTATGGTGGCGCGTTAAGTACATCTACTTGGTACTTTGTCGCCATAACTTATTCTCAGACAGCTGATGCTATTCAGCTGTATCGAGGAACGGAATCCGTACAAATCGCCGCATACGGATCATCCGCTGCCGCCGTAGATAAGACGGCCTCGACGGCGGGTGGCTTTGCCATCGGGAGCACAGCGGCCGCTGGGGGGAGCTATTGGGACGGGCTAATTTGTGAACTCGCTATTTTTAGCGAGCTTCTCACTTTAGCAAAATTGCAGGAAGTCCAGCAGTACGGAATGGACGGAAGCGGATGACAACCTACTACCTACGAGCAGATGGGACTGCGGCCAATAAAGGTGCCGCAACCGGCCCCGGAAGTTCTCAGTCCGCCTGCATGAATGTAGCCGTCCACAATGCGGAAACGTTCTCGCCAGGCGACACAATTCTCATCTGCGATGAAGGTGGAATCTATCGGGAAACGATAATTGTGCCTAGCGGCGGATCTTCGGCGAATGCTATTCTATACGGGCCAGAGTCAGGCGATAGCCCTAGGATGTACGGATCAAAGTTGGCAGTAAGCTGGGTGGACCAAACAGGCAATCAGTGGCGATCAGACATTGGAGCTATATCTCCAGACCAGGTCTGGTTCTCGAAATCCGCTAGTGTTCATCACGGAAACAAGGAAACCATCCTTGGTAATGTGAATGCTGAATATGACTGGTACTATGATGGCTCTCAATATCTGTGGTGCTATTCAACCAGCGATCCAGACAGCGCGTACGACTGGGTTGAAGCCGGGCAGAGACTAATCTGTTTCAGGATTGATGATAAAGACTTCGTCAAGGTTCAAGGAAATCTGGAGTTTGCCTTCGCGAATAGTATAGGTATTTTTATCAACGGTACGACCGCCACCATTGTTGATGGGATCCTTGCCCATCATAATGGTTATTTTGATGCCGAGTTATCGCACTCGATTATTGGACAGAACACGACAAATTTCGTCGTTCAGAATTGCACAATAAACAATAGTGGTACGCATTCAATCTATGTTCAGACCTCCGGTGGCAATCCAACAACGGGAACTATTATTCAATATAATACCTGCTACGATAGCTACCATTCCGAAATAGATTTTCAGGCCATAGATGGACCCTTGACTAACACCATCATTCGATACAACCACTGCTATAAAAGCTCCGACTATGATGTCTCCGTCGGCGGGAATATGATCTATTGCAATTTGGCTGCTATGTCTGGTGTGGCAATTTACTACAATGTCATGCACGACTTAGTTGGAACTGGCATAAACATCGCCAATGGTGTAGTGAATGCGGAACTATACAACAACTTGATCTATGGAACGGCCCCTGGTGCCAGCGGCTCTAGTGGAATTCTTCAGGATACGGCTGACGCGGTAAATATCATCATAAAGAATAACATCGCGTCCGAATTGGGATCTTGTCTTCTGATCACAAATGTAGGTGTGATAGGAAGCTGTGATAATAATCTGTGGTTCAACAGTATCGGAAGCTATGTGGACATCGGAGCATCAAGTTATGGGGTCGGTGATTTCGCTGCCTACAAAGCCGCAACAGGCTTTGACACAAATGGCAAATGGGAGGATCCCAAGCTCATCGACGCGGTCAATGGAGACTTCCGTCTTCAGTCAGATTCGCCCTGCATAGATACTGGTGTCGATGTTGGGCTGACGGTTGACTTCGACGGCATCCCACTTGGACGCGGCACCAATCCCGACATCGGAGCATTTGAGACCCTGAAGGGTGGTCCTCGTAATATATGACTATAAGTACTCGACCCTGAATCATCGCTGGAATAGTTTTAGGAGAACAATCTATGAGCCTATCGGGAAAACTCTCGCATACAAATTGGTATGTAGATAACTGGGGAACTAACCCGAGTAATGCTCCGGGCACATCGGTGACGCCTGGCACATCGGACGCTTGGGGAAGTTGGACAACCCTACTATCGGCCCTGGTGAATGAGGCATGCTGCCTACAGGTTGATGTTCGTGATGGGAATATAGGCGGCCAGGCCAAGCCGCAGGTCATGGAGGTTGGGGCCGATCCTGCTGGCGGGACGAGTTTCACAGCCATTGTCGGGGCCTTCCCGATGGGGGCCTCGGGCGGCTTGAATGGTGTTGGCGGCCACCACTTCGTCTTACCGATTTGCATCCCCTCGGGCGCGTCCGTTGGCTGCCGCATCAAAGGAGCCAACGCGACGGCGGGCACGGTCGGCGTCATGGCGAAAGCCAACGGCAAGCCGAGCGGCCCGCACAATGTTCTTGTCGGCGCGTATGCAGAGGTCGTGGGGACGATCACGAACAGCTTGGGCGTATCCTTCACACCGGGTAACGCGGCGGATGGGTCATGGGTGGATCTGGGTGCGACAGTCAAGGACCTGTGGTGGTGGCAGATTGCCTATCAGATCAACAACGCGACGATCACCGCCGAGCAGACCTATATCGAGATCGCTCATGGCGACGCCTCCAATAAGCAGATCATTTGCCGCTTGATGCACATGGGCACAACATCGGAGGCAGTAGGCGGGCCACTGCGGGATCTCTCGCCTTGGGCGTTCTATTGCCCGGTGCCGGCGGGTGAGCATATCTACATCCGGGGCCGGTGTCTCAACGCGCCGGATACGGGTTACAACGGAGCGGCAATTGGAGTCGGCGGATGACGATCACATTCGTGGACGACAGTGCGACCATCAGCACGACGGAATACTTCTTGGCGTCCGATAGCACATCGCAGACGCCGCAAACGGACGATTGTATTCTCCAGTGCTGGATCGACTTCGCCAACATGGTCGCGGGGGATGAATACCGCGTTCGATTCTACGAGAAGGTCAACGGCGCGGGCGCGACCCAGAGGCTCATCGAGCAATGGAGCTTCGTAGGCTTGCAGGCAAGGCCGGGATGGTCGATGCCAACGGTCTTGGTCGGTCACGGCTGGGAAGTCTCCGTCATAAAGATCGCCGGCACGGATCGGAGCATCGGCTGGTCATTACGTAAGGTAACATAGTGAGCTGGCTTTGGCAGCCGCTTCTGACGGCCGCTGAAGAGCAGCCTGCCACTACCACCACGACGACGACTTCAACGTCGACCAGTACATCCACATCGACTTCTACCAGCACAACGTCGACTTCAACCTCTACTTCAACCTCTACTTCAAGTTCATCTACTTCAACCAGTACCAGCACGTCTACATCGACATCTTCATCAACGAGTACCTCAACTTCGACATCAACCTCAACAAGTTCTAGCTCAACCTCAACTAGCACGAGTACATCGACCTCGACGAGCAGCACAAGTACGTCTACTTCTACTTCCACCTCTACTTCCACATCTACGAGTACGAGCAGCTCCAGTTCGACTTCCACAAGTTCAACATCTACCTCAACGAGCAGCACAAGCACAAGTACTTCAAGTTCGACAACGAGTTCATCCACAACCACAACAATGTTGACGGCGGTAGATCCGCCACGACGGGTAAATCAAGTCTATACATTCTTTGATGAGCGGAAGTGGTGGCTAGGGCAAGAAGCCCCGGCGACGACTACCACCACAACGACGTCGACAACAACCTCGACTAGTACCACTACAAGCACTTCCACAAGCACAACCTCCACCAGTACTTCGACATCAACGTCGACGAGTTCGACTTCTACCAGCACTACGACTTCAACCTCCAGCAGTTCTACTTCCACAAGTACTAGTACCTCGACATCAACAAGTAGCTCGACCAGTACGTCAACATCTAGCAGTACCTCGACGAGCACAACTTCCACCAGTACCTCAACGTCAACATCCACGAGTTCAACGACTACTTCTACTTCGACAAGCACGTCGAGCAGCAGTACTTCAACGTCCACCTCAACTTCTACCTCGACGAGTAGCTCCACTTCAACGAGTACATCAAGCTCAACAAGCACGACGACTACGAGTACATCTACCTCCACTTCGACCTCAAGTACCTCAACCAGTACGAGCACTTCCACAAGTTCGAGTAGCACTTCGACATCAACTAGCACTTCCACTTCGACTTCCACGAGTAGCAGTACCTCAACTTCTACTAGTACATCCTCTAGTTCGACTAGCACATCAACCTCAACGAGTTCTAGTACCACGAGCACATCGACATCGACTAGTTCAACCAGTACATCAACTTCCACGTCAACCTCAACATCCACATCGTCCAGTACCTCAACATCGACCAGCACAAGTTCGTCGAGCACAACTACATCGACATCAACCAGTACGAGTTCCTCCAGCACTTCAACGTCCACAAGCACGACAAGTACCAGTAGTTCTACGACTACATCGAGTTCAACAACCTCTTCTTCGACCACGACAACAACGACTTTGCCCGTCCCTCCTCGCCGGGGTGGGCATGTCTATCTCCTCTTCGACGATCACCGCTTCTGGCCTCTGGCCTCGGCGGCCGGGACAACCACGACGACGACCAGCACTACTTCGACATCTACATCAACGACTACGTCGTCGTCGACCTCTACAACCACATCGACTTCATCCACTTCTACCAGTACGAGCACGACTACTAGCTCAACAAGTACTTCAACTTCTACGAGTACTTCAACCTCGACCTCCACGAGCACCAGTTCGTCTACTTCCTCAAGCACGTCTTCCAGTTCGACGACTACTTCTACGTCAACATCCACTAGCTCAACGACAACAACCACTTCGACGACGACTTCTACGAGTACGACCACTAGCAGCACGTCGACCTCAACATCTACGACCTCAACCTCTACGAGTACAACTTCGTCTAGTACATCGACTTCTACTTCCACCAGTACCTCAACATCTTCGAGCACCAGCACGTCTACGTCGACGAGTACAAGCACGAGTTCCACATCGACAACCACCTCTACAAGCACAACCACATCGAGTTCATCAACCTCTACAAGTACCTCAACAAGCACCTCTACTTCTACGTCAACCAGCAGTTCTACGAGCACCTCAACCTCTACTAGCTCCTCGTCCACATCTACGAGCACGAGTTCAACATCCACCTCGACAAGTTCAACGAGTACATCTACTTCGACAAGCACCAGTACGTCTACTAGCACGTCCAGCTCAACGTCAACGAGCACGTCAACGTCAACCACTTCAACTTCCACGTCCACCTCGACAACCTCAACTTCAACCACGACCACAGCAACGACCCTCAGTTCGACGACCTCTACAACGAGTTCGACTTCGACATCAACGACGACCAGCACATCTACTTCAACTTCGACGAGCACAAGCAGCACATCAACATCCACTTCTACGTCAACCAGTACGTCGAGTTCAACTTCAACTTCGACAAGTACCTCTACCAGTTCCACGTCAACATCAACCTCTTCAAGCACATCGAGTAGTTCAACCTCAACCTCGACATCGACGAGTACTTCAACGAGCAGTAGCACTTCAAGTTCGACCAGTAGCTCCACGTCGACCTCGACGACATCTAGCAGCACAAGCACTTCGACGAGTACGACATCGACATCGACCACAACGTCAACTTCCACAAGTTCGACGAGCACAAGTACCTCAACTTCGACAAGTTCCTCGACATCGACCAGCACGTCCAGTTCTACCTCTACCAGTACCTCGACTTCGACCAGCTCCACAAGTACATCGACAAGTACGTCTACAAGCACGACGACGACTGCAACTAGCACATCCTCGACGACGAGCACATCCAGTAGCACAACGACTTCCTCGTCTACCTCCACCTCGACGACTTCGAGTTCGACCACTACTTCTAGCTCCACATCGACGAGCACGACTAGCACGACTACCAGTACTTCAACGACTACCTCATCCACGTCGACGACGACCAGCACGACGACCAGCGGCACAACGGTCACGACCTTGACGGCGACGACGACCCTGCCGCCGACGATCATCATTACTGGGCGGCGAAGAAGGCGCAGGGCCTCAACCACAACCACCCTCTGGGATGAGGACGAGGAAGAACTTGTGCTACTATTGACGGTACACAAGCGATGAAGCGATCTCAGGTTATTGCGCTGGCGGCATTGGCTGTTGCGGAGAACATGGGCCTGAAGGTCGGCTACGCGTCCGAGATCAAATCCCAGGCTGACTACGAAACTAGGCTCAAGACTCTGATCCGATCACTATGGTTCAATAGGATCGACCTCTTCGGCTATGTAGATTCCCACATCTCAATGATCAATCGGTTCTTTGGTCAGGCTTGGCGAGAGGGATCGAAGGACTGTGGGGTAACTTCCCGCGGGATTCATCGCCCGAGGAACTTCAAAGGTTCGACCAGGAAACGAGCGATGAGATCGAGCGGGTACTGCCATTCGCTGAGGAGATTGTGGCAGCACGGGCGGAGGAAGATACCAAGGTTGACCGCTTCATCATCCGCGCGTCCATGTGGGCGAATCAATGGGGCAGAATAAAGAACCTCGCAGCCCAGATGGCTTGTGCAGACCGCCCGATGCGATGGACTTGGAATCCCATCAAGGAGCATTGCGCGGATTGCCGAAATATGAATGGCCGCGTCTACAGGGCGAGCACCTGGGCGAGGTACGGAATCCTGCCACGGAGCCGTGATTTAGCTTGCAAAGGATATTGGTGTGGATGTACACTCTCACCGACTGATGAACCCGTTACTCCAGGTCGGCCCCCTTCCCTCATCGGCGGATAAGGAGAGCCATTACAGATGAAGAAAATCGCGATCAGTGTAGCCATTGTTATGCTCTTAGGATCTCTCCTGGCTTTGAACATCGCCAGTTCTGAGATAACTATTCCATGGTGGTGTCGGCTTTTCCCGAATCGGCCAGTATGTTCCACTCCTACCCCGATCCCTATAGTTACACGAACGCCCATCCCAATCCCAACAAATACCATGACCGTGACATTAATCCCTACTGCAACACATACCCTAACATTGATTCCAACGATTCAGCCTACTAGCACGCAGATAGCAACCTTGGCTAATCCATTCGGTTTGATGCTCCAAGCACCTGGGATGTCGATTGGCGAACGTATCACCATGGTCCAGGAACTTGGGGCGATCTATTTCCGACCTAATTCGGTTTTCCTTGATCGATGGGATGGATCATGCGAGGAATGCAGATCGGCTGAGGACGCTGGCCTCATAGTCGTCCTCACGATCCGAGCCAATGGGGGTCCACTGAATCCAACGGATCCGCCAACAGATCTTGAAACCTATCGCCAGATATTGGAAGAAGTCATTGGCCAGAATCCCCCCTTGATTCTTGCTGTAGAGAACGAAGAAAACTCGACAACATTCTATTCCGGGGATCCGATTCAATATGCCGAAGAGCTAGAAGTTGCCTGCCAAGTCTCTCACGTCTACGCGGTCCCTTGTACCAATGGTGGGATGGTAAGCAAACTGGTCGCGCTCCTCGTTTGGAATAGCTATATTGAAGAAGGAGACATTAGTGCGGCCGATTCGTTTCGGCAAAGAGTCTTCACACCTGAGGAACAAGCCCAGTTGGATAGTGCCAATGTCCAAGGCCAGATCGTGAAAGGCAAACAACTCCTTGATGTCTATCGCGACGGCCCGAATGATTTCGTCAATATCCATTGGTACATCCCAGATACTTTAGCTTTTTCAGAGGCAGTTGAATTCATGAGTCATAAAACCGGGAAACAGGTTATCACGAATGAGATCGGTCAACAGGATCTATTTCCCCAGACAGTAACTGGTCTGATGGGAGCTGTGGTCGACTTACAGATTCCATACGCGGTTTGGTTCAGCATTGATGGCCCGAAAGCCTATGCTTTAATGAACGATGATGGCAGTCTGCGTCCAGGAGGTATAGCATTTCAGGAATTCACCTTGGAACAATGGCCACGCTGATATGGCGATCCAAGTCAAGGCGATCTATCCTCCCAAGATGAGGCCTGATCTCTACAAACAGGCGATGATCGCAGAACTCGGCCGACAGTCCGATCAGGTTCTGAGATTGTATCTCGCGACGACACGTACCTGGAAGCACAAGCCCAAGTTCCGAGTAGACTTCAAATATGGGAACGAACCAGTCCGAGAGGGTGGCGGCGCGGCCTTCGCGGTGACGACCGACGATGAGATCTTCCACTACGTTGACCATGGAACGCGGGCGCATGTCATCAAAGCCCGCCGCGCCTCGGCACTCGCATTCCAGACGGGTTTCACGGCGAAGACCCGGAGGCGGATATTGGGTAGTCGATCGGGCCGGCGTTCGGGAGGGCTCGTGAGACCGAAACAAGTCATGCACCCAGGAACTCAAGCTCGGCAGTTCACTCAGGAGATCCAAAAGAGACGCCGGGTACCCTTCTTTCGGGCGATGAAGGAAGCCCATCTGAAGGGTCTGAGGATGGCGAAACGAGGATGATAGATACCGTAGTGGCACGCGAACAGTGGGAAGCCTATACACTGCCCTGGGCGGAACAATTCGAGAGGTATCTTATTGAGGCCCTTAGTCAACTGGGAACATTCACGTGGGAAACCAAGATCGGCGTTATGTGGGGAAACTTTGACATCGCCATTCGGAGGGATGGTCGTCGCTGGAGTTCAGTGGGAGACCATGGACTTTCCTTCCCCTTAGACTTGGATGAACTCAGGGAATATGCCAAGCAATCGGCCAGATGGATCGACCTACGCTATCGGGGGAGCTATGGCCTGTGATGCCCTACCTACCTGAGGATATTCGGCCCCAATGGCTGAACGTGATCCGCAGGCTCCAGAGCGTAGCCAAGAGCGGGCACGATGGGAATGCCATGATAACGGTATCCGTCTTGGTGGATCAGGATGGCTACCCGGTATCCTGGACTGAACCCCGAAGAGACCCGATGGAGCCCAAGCGGATGGCAGAGCAGGCCCTAGAGGCCCTCGGGGCAGTCGGGACAAAGGCAAAGCAGAAAACCTAGACTTGTTGTAGAATGTCGGCAGACACAAACCATTCGCGTTCGCACTGGGCGCGGCCTGAGAGCCGCGCCTTTGCTTTTCGAGGATGATCTACTTGACCGCAGGAAGGGCTTCAAATATGTTCCCAGCGTTTCCGAAGATGGATCAGACTGACCAAGGGCTGGCTGATATTAAATCTTTTGGCGATCTCCGACTGGGAATATCTACGGCTCGCCGCAAGATTTCGGATCTCACGAATGTCGCTTTCGCTGAGCTTAGAGCCACCGTGTGCCTCGCCCCGTTGAACAGAAAAGGTGCCGTGGGCAATCTGGTCCGCTACATTTTCGGCGGGCGTTCCCCATCTGAGATTTTCAAGACGATTATCAAGGGATCTCCCATTCAGGTGCCTAGTACACATCCCCCCCGGGCATGGCCCAATGTAAGTTTCAAGGACGAGGCGATGTACATAGTAGTTTCCACTGGCATTTCCGCAGAGATGCACAGAGGCATAGCGTGGTCCTCCATCATAGGCAGAACGTCGGATCTGTGCGATCTCACCGCGCAGGGAGAATACTCTTCCGTCTGTCGTGATTCTGTACTCTGGGTGGCCTAGGATCGTTTTCATGTCTCTATTATAACATTGGACTACATCGAATGCCAGAGCCACTAGAGGGAGAAATTCAGAAAGACTTTATATCCAGATGCGTTCCTCTTGTCATCGAGGATGGTACTGCGAAGGATCCGAAGCAAGCAGCCGCCATCTGCTATTCCAAGTGGCGGGAGGCCAAGAAGGAGGCCGAAGTGGCGAAGCAAGACAAGGCACTCCTAGATGGTGAAGAAGGGGCAGGGGAGGTTCGATCACAACTTCAGCAGTCCCTTGAGGAACTGTTTCGACCACCTCCGACGCTCGCTGCACCAGAACAGGTCAACTATTCGCCAGTGCCCTGGATCTGTGATTCGTGGCCATCAATGCAAGAAGTCATCGTGAAATTGGGGGGCAAATATTACCGAACTTCGTACACCGAGACTGATGGCGGCTATGAATTCTCGCCACGTGATGAATGGAAAGAGGTCACGGAGAGGAGAGAATGGATTGAAGCCGCGGAGAAAGCTGGCCGGTGCCTGAGAACCTCGAAACTTCGATTCGTCCAGGACCTCAAGGATCGCTTCTCCAAACTCATGGATGACATGGGAGCCTTCCTCGGATGGGCAACCTATGACGATAAGCCCGAGATCAAAGGAACCCATGGGATCAAGCTGTTCAAGGGCAAGGACAAGAAAGACTGGCTCCTGGTCTGGTCGACCAACGGGTTTGAGGATCGGGACGAAGAAACATTCCGCACAAAAGCGATTGAGAATTACGTCCAACGCCATGCTGATGATGAAACCAAGGGAGCCTTTGACTTCTGGCACATCCCCGGAACTGAGTTCGGGACGATCCGCTGGCAGGGCATGAGCGGTCGCTTCCTGGCCGAGATGGGGACCTTCGACGATACGAAGATTGGCCAGGCATTTAAAGCGTTCTTCGAGGCGCACCCAGACAGTCATGAAATCATCTCTCCTGAGGGTTGGGGTGCATCGCATGAATTCTCTTATCGAGCCGAAGACCGAAAAGATGGCGTCTACGACTGGTTTGAGAAACAGAAAACCACGGTTCTTCCCGGGAACGCCGCGGCCAACCCGCATAATCCCAAGATGGAGGTGATGTCTGTGAACAAACAGCAAATCGATGCACTGAAAGCCATCGAGGATGAGACGGGCGCGGATGGATTGATCGATCTCATCATGAAGACCGGGGAAGAGAAGACCAAAGAACTCGAAGCAGCTGGGGTAAGTCATAAGGCCGCGGCCGAGACCGAGGCTACAGAACCGAATGGCCCGACGGTCAATATGACTCTCGTTGTGAATTCCGAGACTGCATCGCCATCTGTTTTGGAAGATTTCAACCTTCTGAAAGGTCTGGCGGATGGCGAGAAAGCCGGGAAGCCCAGCGACTATCTCGTTGTCGAGGACGAAGAGAAGCCGACGACTTGGCATCTTCAGGTGATGAAGAATGGGAAAGTGGACCATGGCCTGATGGGTGCTGCCTGGGCGGCTCTCCATGAGGGCTACCGAGGAAACAAGTACGAAGGTCCGAAGAAAGGAGCTGCAATCAAGAAGTTGACCGCGCTCTATGAGAGCGAGGACATGACCGTTCCCGGCAAGAAGGACCTAACGGCCTTCGTCAAGGATCTGCTCGGGGCGGACAAACCAAAGGCAGAGACGAAGGAGGCCGAAGTGGACGAGGAAAAAGTCGAAACGAAGCCCGAAGAAGAAGTTGTTCCAGAGGAAGAGAAGCCGACCGATGTTGAGGAACTCCGATCCGATACCGAAGAGGCTCTCAAAGTCTTCGGTGGGGTCCTGGTCGAGATCCGCGATGCAGTGAAGGGTCTGACCGAAAAAATCGAAGCCCTCGCGCTAGACGACGAGACCAAGATCAAGCAGGTCATCGAAGAGACGCCGAAGGCATCCCTGAAGGCTCGCGCGGAATCGATCATCGGCCGCAAAGAGACCCGGATCGATGGTCGGACCACCCTCGGGAAGGACCATCCGAAAGAGACCGAAGCACCCATTGAGCGCGCGACCGGCATCCCCTTCTTGGACAAGATGCTGGGGCCATCCGAGCTGCCCAACTAGGCCAGCTCTACGAAAACAAAAGGAGGAATCAGGACATGGAAAAGGATAGCGTCGTAGAGCAGCTAGCTGAGGCATTCGTGTTGGCTGCCGATAGGATCGGAAAGAAAGATGTGCAGGCACACGTCACTGGCCCTGGATCATTGTTCGGGGCGGGTGGCGTATTCTCTGTCTCGGGCCTCGAGCGCGACATCATCTCCGCGCAGGTCCGGCCGTTTGGGCTTCTAGAGAAGTTACCGCGCTTCGCCAGCGTCCTCGAGCAGCCGAGGTTCGGAACCATCACCGGCATAACCGATGATGTCGGGAATGAGCCCGCCTACCCGTGCGACAATGCGCCGAGCGGATACCTCAAGGGCTGCAACCTCACCGCGGCCTTTGGGCGCGTTGCCCGGGCGACCAACACCATCGAGTTCGACAAGGTGATGCGCCAACTGCACGGCGGGATCAACACCGATCTTCAACTCCGGGGTCGGATGCTTGGGCTTGAGGGCCTCACGCCCGCGGGCCTGAGTGAAGCAGACATCGTGAACATCTATACGATGTCGGAAATGGTCTCAGCTGGGGTTCGGCTTGAGCGCAAGCTGAACGTGATGACCTGGCAGGGATCGCCGGCGAACAATAACGCGGGCGGAGGCTACGCTGAGTTCCCAGGTCTGGATAACCAGATCGCCACAGGACAGGTGGATGCCGACACGAACCAGGCCTGCCCGGCGCTGGATTCGGATGTGAAGGACTTCGCCTACGGCAGCGTGTGCGGTGTCACCCCTAGCATCGTGGAATACCTATCGATGCTCGAGTTCTATCTGCGGTTCAACGCCGAGACGATGGGCCTCACCCCGGCGACCTGGATCATCGCCATGCGCCCGGAACTGTGGTTCGAGTTGAGTTCCTGCTGGCCATGCCAGTACAACACGAACAAGTGCGCGACCTCCGTGGTCGGGACTTCCAGCGTTGCGATCGATGGTCGAGAGAACGTGGCCGAGCGGGATGCGATGCGGAACGGGAAGTACATCGACATCAACGGCAATCGCTATGCCGTGGTCACAGACACCGGGATCTTCGAGCATACCAACATCAATAACGCCAACGTGCCCGCGGGGAGCTATGCCAGCTCGATCTACATGGTTCCCTTGCTGATCACCGGCAACTTCCCGGTCACCTACATGGAGCACGTCGACTACACCGCTGGTTTGCGGGATGTCGCTCTGCTCAACGGCAAGGAAGAGTTCTGGACCGATCGGGGCCTGTTCTCCTGGGCCATCAAGAACCTGGCTTGGTGCTACGAGCTGATGGTCAAGATCGAACCGCGTGTCGTTCTGCGGACGCCGCAGTTGGCAGGGCGGATCGATCATGTCCTCTACAGCCCGCTCCAGCATTTGCGGTCTCCGGATCCTGACAGCCCGTACAACTATGACGGCGGGGTCAGCCTGCGCGGCCAACCCAGTGCCTATGCGGTCTGGGGTAATCGCTAGATCAACCTGAGTGGGGCGGGGAGTGATCCCCGCCCCATAACCACCCTCGGAAACAGGGGAGTGGCATGATGGATCTACCCGTCGTCGTTCTGACGAGCGACGCGTATTCCTGGGCGCTGAAGCCTTTCAGTTTCCTGTTCAATCTATATTGGAGCGCACTCCAGCCCGTGATCGTTGGCACAGACACGCGGCTTGACTTTGAGATTCCGCCGAACTTCCGCGTCGTGTCTATGAGCGACTGGAAGGCACTCCCGAAGGAACAATGGTCGGATGGTCTGATCCAACTTTTGCGCTCCGAGGTCGGGCCATTTTTTACCTTACTTCTTGACGATTACTGGATTTCCAGAACAGTCGACCACCAGGGAATCTCTAGCCTCGCTGACTACATGGGGATGCACCCGGAGGTCCTTCGGATGGATCTGACCACGGATAGGCTCTATGCGGGGGGCATGTTTGATGTAGAATCATGGGGGCATTACGACATCATTGAAACTCCTCACGGAACACCCTACCAAATGAGCTTACAAGCCGGGATATGGAATCGAGATCGGATGCTTGAGATCCTCCAGCCGGGTCTAACTCCTTGGCAGGTTGAGGTTCAGACATCGCCCCCCGAGACGATGCGCGTATTGGGGACCCGGCAGATACCCATGCGCTACATCAATGCTTTCAAAGGTGGAGATCCTGGACAGGTTCTCAATCTTGAGGGGATGCCTGTTGAGCGCGTGGAAGAAATGGCCGCTGCCGGTTGGTTCGAACTCAGGGAAAAGGCCTGATGCGATTCTATTCCAGGTGATGAATGTCAGTTGCCTTGTCGCCTACCGAATCCATTAAGAGGATGTCGGTTACAGATCTCAGGGAAGCCTTCAAAGCCATCGGCAACAAGTTTGATTGTCCTCCTCCTGATTACACCTGGGAGCGACACGCGTATGAACTCGCGGGGCATGTTCAGCGGGATGATCCAGAGAAGTTTTTGCGCTGGTCCACGATCTCAGCCACGATGTTCGTTGGAACCGCGCCTTTTATCGGAAGGGAACTCAATCTTCTCCGAGGAGCCTCGGACGCCAAGCGATGGCAGGAAGCAGTCGAGGAAATCTGGTTCGGGGATCCACCCCCGCTGTGGTTCTATCCCCGATCAAGTGGTAACCTTGTCCATCAGGCTTATCACCTCAAGAACTGGGAAGACACCACAGGACTCAGGATTGGCGATCTCGATAGCATCTTCGAGTTCGGCGGAGGCTATGGAGCGATGGCCCTCCTTGCTCGGAGGCTTGGATTCCGGGGCCGCTATGTGATCCATGACATCCCCGAGGTATCGCTTCTACAACGATACTGGCTGAGCAACATCGGGATCTGGGACATCGAACTTCAGACGGAGATGCCTTCAAAGCTTGAGGCGGATCTTCTCATCGCGTGCTTTTCGGTGAGTGAGTTCCCGCTATATCAGCGTCGTACCTTTGAAGAGGCGCGGGTGCGGTCCTATCTCATCGCCTATCAAGACGGTTTCGGCGGGATCGACAATATGAGATATTTCCAGGACTTCGAGGATGCGAGGCCCGAGATTTCATGGTTTGGCTGGGAGATGCCTTCTCTCGGCGGAAGGTACTATCTATTCGGTTTGAAGGAGGTCTAAGATGCAGCCCTGTATGAATCTGTAACAGGCCCGAACCGCAGAACTACTCGAAGCATTAAAGCGAGCTGGGTTCAATTCCGAAAATCTGTCTCGGCATGTCAGGATCTACGAAACCACTAGAGGAACAATTGAGGCCTTCGAGGGAGAACCAGAGAAATGCCCAGATGCTCTTCATGATGGCAGAAATGAGAACATCGGATTTTGGACATGGATGGGAGCGAAGGCCTATATGCGGGTCGTCGAAAGCGATGGTCTCGATGCTGCTGGACAGGCAAATAGAAAAGCGCTGAAGGCCATGCTGTGATCCAGATCAATCTCTTCGACTACAACTTCCGAGACTGTCCATGCAGCGTCTTCGGGAAGACCGCGCGGAATGTTGAATATGTCCGAGAGCAGATGAACTGGGACGGCATCACGATCTTCACAGATGAATACATCAATAACCCGATCGTTGACCGCGTGACTTCGCGCTTCAAGATCGGCTGGCTCCATGAGCCCTACTGCCTCCATCCGATGACTTACCATCGGGCAGTAACCGTCTCAGACAAGTTCGACACGATCCTCACCTACTACAAGTCTTTCCTCAGCCTGCCGGGATTCACTTTCGCGCCTTGCTGTGGCGTGTGGGTCCCGCGCGATAGGTGGGGTATCCAGCCCAAGAGCAAGATGCTCTCGATGCTCTATGGGGTCAAGATGGCGACTGAGGGACACAAATTCCGGCATGTAGTCGGGGACGCGCTTGAGATCGCCGGTGCCGAGGTGGATTTCTTCGACTTCAAGGGAACGCCTACTCGGTATGGCTGGGAAACGAAAGTCCAGGTTCTTGCAGACTATCGCTTCACGATTGTCATTGAGGCCTGCAACGAAGAGAACAACTTCGGGGAGCCGATCCTGGATGCTTTCTCTCAGGGAACTATACCGATCCAGTGGGGATGCTCGAATGTAGGTGACTTCTTTGACACAAGCGGGATCATCAAGTTTGAAACCGTCGATGAACTCCTTGGGATTGTCGGAGGACTGACACCCAAGTTGTGGGGCGAGATGCTTCCCGGCATCGCCCACAATCTCCAACTGGTCGAGGACTATGAGATCACGGACGATTGGATCTATGAGCATGTCCTGCGCGATAGATTCATAGCATGATGACATCATCCTACAAGGTCGTGTCAGACTGTCAGCTTCAGAATCTCCCCGAGATCCTAGAGAACCATGTTGGCTTCAAGGATGATGGCTATTTCGTGGATGTCGGTGCTTATGATGGACTGCGCTGGTCGAAGACATGGGAATTCTCGGAACTCGGATGGAAGGGGTTACTCCTGGAGCCTCTGCCAGAGGCATTTGGGAAGTGCGTCCGCAATCACGCCGGCCACGATGCCCTCGTACTTCCCTACGCGGTATCCGGGGAGAACGATAACCAGCCTCTGTACATTTCGGACATCTTCTCAACTCTGGAACTCCACCATGCTCCTGTGATGAACCGAAGCGGCGCGGCCCTGACGCCCGACGAATTCGTGAATGTCCGGACAGTCACACTAGATTGGGCCCTCGAATACTACGCATGGCCCACAGACTTTGATCTGCTCTGTGTAAATACCTACGGAAGTGAACGGCTGGTACTGAATGGATTCAACCTAGCATACTGGAGGCCCAAGGTCATGGTGTGGCAACTCATGGAAAACCATCCTGGAGAAGAACTGCGCCGGATCGGTGAAGGACTTCCCGAGATGATCCAGAAACATGGCTACTCCAAAGTCTACGCAGACGGAACCAATAGCATCTTCGTTGTCAATGACTGAGCGACAGGAGATCTTCGTACTCGGGTTCCCGAGGAGCGGAAATTCATGGCTTTCCCGGTTACTTGGGCATGTCCTGAATTGTCCCATTGAATCAGGAAAGGAGTTTCCATCGAATGCCGATGAGGGCCATGATAGACCAGGACCTTTCGTAATCCGGTTGAGGCATCCTGACGGCTTATTTGATCCATCGAATCGAGACCGTGGCCTTGGCAACTTCATCGGGAAATCGGTTGCTCAAATCGTTCGAGATCCTCGGGATGTCCTTCTGAGTCTACGCGAATACTATAAGTCAACCTGGATTGATGCACTCATCAGGATGGAATCCTGGTCAAGCGCGATTGAAGCCTGTTCTGAAATAGGTGTCCGGATCAGATATGAGGATCTGCACCAGAGGACAGCCAGAGAACTTGGCCGGATATTGGTTTTCCTCGACCTATCTTTTGATCCTCATGCAGTACGGGAAGCTGTGTGGCGGCAGTCCTGGAGTGTGCGAATTAACAACATCACTGAGGATATGCCCTATGGCCCCGATCATCAAAGACTAGCATTTGGCCATGGCAAGGTCGGCCGATGGCGGCAAGAAATGCCAAAGGATGTCCTTCAAGAGGGCCTCAAGATCTTTGGCGGAACAATGAGGGACCTTGGCTATGTCAACGCTTAGGGCTGTCGATCCCGAACGAAATAGGGCGCGTTGGCCTTGGGGTGAGGTCAGAAAACGCACGAAGATCATTGTCCTGGAATACCGAGACAGATACAAAACCATATCCGGTCTCGCGAGCGCATTGGGAGTGGGAAGAGAGACGATCCGCGGCATGATGAAAGGTCATAGTGTGGCCCCTGAGAAACTCTATGAAGTCTGGGTCAGTGGCCCCCCAAGTTGTGCGATAATCGCAGGTGAGATCATCCAGAGGATCTATCCCTGATGCGAGTGGTCTACCGAACGCGGAAGTTCAAGAGCCTCAGCCTTGGCAAGAAATGGCACCAAGCCGAGATCGGCATTCGTCGATTGGGCACGATGACGCGCTGGCAGACCCTCAAGAGAAAATTTCGGCAGAGGTCCAGAGCCGAGGACTATGGCAAGGACTTCGTTGACCGTTTCACGAAAGCCAAAGAGGCGGTGAAGTGAAGATTCGGATGGTGCCTCATCTTTCGGAGGTCGGTAAAGAGGAATCGGGCATTCGCCGTGTTATCGAGGCCTACTTCAAGTATCTCCCTGCCTTCGGAGCCAAGATGGTGAAACCCGGTTCCGAGAACTATGACCTCAAGATCGGCCACGCGGGAATAGCCCCAGATGCGGACGTCTCTCATCTCCACGGACTCTACTGGTCCGGTGATTACGACTCTGCTGGTTGGGAATTCAAGGCCAATCAATCAGTCGTTCAGTCGATCCGATCCGCGCGCAAGATCACAGTTCCATCCAAGTGGGTTGCAGAAACTATCCAGCGGGACATTCGGGTTGACCCTGTAGTGATCCCTCATGGAATCACCTGGGATGACTGGCAGCACAACGAAGGCAACGAGGGCTATATCCTATGGAATAAGAACCGGGCAGCCGATGTTTGTTCGCCTGAACCGATGGCGAAGCTGGCGCGGATGTTCCCGACCATCACATTCGTCTCAACCTTCGCCCCAAAGCTCAGACCAAGGAATGTGAAAGAGATCGGCCTTGTCGCTCACGCCACGATGAAGAAGATCGTTCAGGCGGCTGGTGTCTATCTCTCAACAACTAAAGAGACATTCGGAATTGGGACGCTTGAGGCTTTGGCTTCTGGTGTTCCAGTGTTGGGTTTCGCCCACGGCGGGAATGTCGACCTTATCCAGCATGGGATCAATGGCTATCTGGCAACGACCGGGAACTATGATGACCTCGCAGATGGATTGGAATACTGCATTCAGAATCGAGAGACTTTGGGCGCGAATGCTCGAGAACTTGCGAAGGAATGGACCTGGGAGAAAGCCTGCGAGAAAGTCTATGCAGTCTATCAAGAGGCGATGTTTGAGCCACCCGCGACCGCGGCGATCATCATTCCATGCTGGAACTACAGCGACAAAGTAGGGAGGGCAATCGACAGTGCCTTACGACAGTCTTATGAACTCCTGGAGGCGGTGGTCGTCGTTGACGATGGCTCAGACGATGGAAAAGAACTGGAACGAGTGGTGGCAGACTTCCACGACCCCCGTCTTCGTCTGGTCCGACAGGAGCGTGGCGGGGTGTCTGCCGCCCGGAACCGCGGGATCGCCGAAGTCCGATCCCAATACATCACCTGCCTCGACGCCGACGATTCCATCGATCCTAGATTCTTGAGTGCTTGCATCAATGCACTGGAAGGACATCCAGAACTCGGGATTGCCTACACCAAGCTCCAATGGATCAAGCCCGATGGATCGTCTGGTGTCAGCGAATGGCCCGGAGACTTCGACTTCGATCAACAGTTACGCCGGCGGAATCAGATCCCGACAGCCTGCGTATTCAGGCGGGCGATGTGGCAGAGACTCGGAGGCTATCGATCCCGTTATGAAGGATCGGGAGGCGCGGGAGCCGAGGACGCGGAATTCTGGCTGAGGGCTGGCGCCTATGGTTGGGGCGCAGTCAAAGCCACGGATGCGCCACTATTTGTCTACTCTTGGCAGAGTGGACGGGTGAGTGGGGATAGAAACTACCAGGAAGCCGACTGGCTGGCTTGGCACCCCTGGACAAGAGATGGCCAGCACCCGTTCGCCTCAGTCGCCACACCGGAGCGCCTGAGCCATCCTGTGAGACAATACGATGAACCGATTGTCTCAGTGGTTATCCCGATCGGACCCGGCCATGAAACCAAGGTCATTGATGCTCTGGATAGCCTTGAGGCTCAGACACTCCGAAGGTGGGAGGTCAACGCGGTCTGGGATGCTGGCGTGGAGATCCCGCAGAGCCTCAAGGACGCCTATCCCTATGTCCGTTGGTTCCCGTCAGCGGGAAAATTAGGAGCAGGTCACTCCAGAAACCTCGGGGCATCCAAGGCTCGAGCGCCATTCCTGATGTTCCTGGACGCGGATGACTGGCTCTACCCCGAGGCACTCGAGGAAATGGTCAACGCCTGGGGGCAGGAAGAGGCGATTGTCTACAGTGACTATGTGGGAAAGGCGACGATCTCCAATCCCGATGAACTGAACCCGAAGCTGCGGAGCAAGCTCTACTATCGGGATCCGATCACGGGTCATTCCGTGATTGGCTACAAAGCCGCGGACTACGATCCCAACCGGGCCCAGGCCCAGCCCGAAGACAACCCCTACATCTGGACGAACGTGACCTGCCTGATCCCCCGGTCTTGGCACCAGGAGGTCGGCGGATTTGATGAGTCTCTCAGGACGTGGGAGGATGTAGACTATCACTGGCGGATGGCCCGGGCCGGGAAGTGCTATCATCATCTGGAAAAAGAACTGCTCGTCTACAGGTTCGATACGGGAAACCGCCGAGAACTAGGTTTGCAAGAACATAGCACTGTTGTAGAATACCTGCGACGGAAGTATGAGGAGATAGAGGTCGTGGCATGTGGGTGTGCGGGTGGAACCAAGGCAAGGTCTCCGATGCCTCCAGCCAAGATGATGGTTGGCGGCAATGGTTCGGCAGTAAAGGACACATCGATGGCAGATGACGATTTCGTTCTCATCAAGTACATGCACCCGAACCGAGGTACTCATGTCGTGGTCGGGGGAGCCACGAAGACCAAATATGGCTACAGATCAGGGGGAGGTGCCGAGCAGTTCCTTGTCCACAAAGCGGATGTAGCCAACCAGCCTCAGTACTTCCAGCAGATGCAGACCATCGTCCCTCCAGCACCCAAGCTGCCACCCCCAGCTCCTCCGCAGCCCATCGCTGAGGATCCCTTCCGCCCAGTCGCAGTTCAAGGTTCGGCGGTTCAAGAAGTGCAGCGAATAATCCCGCGAGCCAAAGCCAAGTTTGATCTCCAGAAACTTCCGGGCATAACCGCGGACATCCACAGGCAACTCAAAGAGGCTGGAATTGAAGGCCCGGAAGATTTGATCAATCTCGGGATCGAAGGATTGACGGAATACCGCGGCATCGGTGAGGCGAAAGCCGAACGGATCATTGGTGCGGTGAAGCAGATCATGAAGATGGCCGAGGCCGAAGCATGACACTTCCGATTCGGAACGAGATCGTTCATCTTTCGCTAGACTATACGCCGCTCAGCGGTGATCCTCCAGCGATTATGGTCCGCAAAGCCCTAAAGGAAGTTCTCATGGGTCTAGCTTTTCGCTTGGAAAGGTTTGATGGCGGAACCAATTCGGATGGTAGCCTGAAAGATTTTTTCCCGACTGAATTCCCAATGCACATGAAACTGGAATCCGAACAAGTTCTCTGGGATTTTCACATCAAAGCTACTCTCCAGAATGGATATGCCATCAAAGAGAGCCAGATAGCCGAGGCTGAGGCATGAATAGAATCAGTGGAAGAACAATCATCAAGATCATCCTATATTTCATGCCAATCGCGGCTATCCTGACCATAGCCTTCTGGATTTATGTTCTTGGCCTCATCAAAGGCTGATTAACGAAAGAAGTTAGCGGCAGGAGGCCGACTTCATTTCAGGAGGTGCGTCATGGAGCGCATCGAGGTCGGTCGGTATCAGCACCCAGAGGACCACGGCTGGGCGGGATGGATCAATCCCGAAAGGGAGCAAGATGAGACTATCCCGAAGTGGGCACTGTTCATAACCGTGGATGGTCATGTGGCTCTCGGTGTGAGAGATGAAGAGGGATTGAACTTTGGTGGTCCATTCGGGACCGACCATCCCCGAACTTTCACGCTAGAATCTGGAGAGCCTGTCCCATAGGGAAAGGAAAGAGGCAGGAGGCCTCTAGCAATCATTGATCGGACAATTGATACCTGTCTCCGTCGGACTGGCGGATAGCCTAAGTCCGACGTTTTCATTAATCGACCTCTTGATCCTCGGGCTGGCAACATGGAGGCTATCGAGCCTTCTGGTGAATGAGGATGGACCGTGGGAGATCTTTGCCCGGATGAGAACAATGGTCGGAATTCGGTACAACGAACAGTCTCTGCCTTATGCCACGACCGCCTTATCCGAGCTTTTCACTTGCGTTTTCTGCATGTCGGTCTGGATGGGCTTTCTGTTGACGGCAGTCTACTGGTTGAGTTCGAAATGGACAATCCTAATCATGTCGCCTTTCGCCTTGAGCGCGATAGCGGTCATAATCGAGAGGGTCGTCAGTGGCGAGAGCAAGCACTAAGACCATCCTGAGTTTGGATCGATTCGCTCAGATCATGGGAATCGCACCACCTCACTTTAACGGTGCGGTAGGATCTGCTGGGACACCGATTGTCTTTCCAGCCGGCGGGGCATCCTGCGATAGCGTTTTTTGGCAACACGCGTGGCAAGCCGTGGATCGTGTGAGCCGAGAAGACATAGCCGAAGAGATCTCTATGTCAGAGGAAGAGATCGCCCAGTTCATCGGCTACTGGCCCGGCCCGAAATGGATCGAAGGCGAGGTCCATAAGATGCCTCGCCATCATAGACAAGACGTTTTCGAGGATGGTCTGGACAACCGGGGTATGCCCAAGAGCGTCAAGGCCAATTGGGGACGCATCATCTCTCAAGGGCAGCGCGCCACGACCGTCATTGGAACCGCTACGAGGACCATCCCTGTCAATATCGCCGATACCCTAGTTTTCTCTGATGCCGATGGGGACGGGTTCGATGAAACCGCGACGATCACGCTGGCCTCCGCGGTCTATGACGAATGCGAGTACAAGGTCTATTTCGCCGGACATGGCGCGGCTGAGGAGTGGGAAGTTAGGCCTCTGCGTACCGTAACAGTCGCGGGCGGGAATGTCGTCATCACACTCTGGACCTGGCAGATCCTCGATCCTGACCTGTGGGAGGCCTTCCCCACGAGCGATGGGAAAGCAGCCATCAATCTGGATACGGACACCAACTTTGTCCTCAGCGTGGATGTCTATCGAGAATATAACGATCCCACAGCCAGAAGCGCGGAGCTGTACTGGGAACCTCTCGGGAATGTAGCATCTATCTTCTGTCCGAATTGTGGCGGGACAGGCTGCACCGTCTGTGAGTTCACGACCCAGGATGGATGTGCTCATGTCCGGGATGTGGAGATCGGGACATTGGTCCCAGGTCCAGCAACCTATGATGCGGCTACCGGGGCATGGCTTCCCGACGCGCTTTCGGTTTGCCGTATGCCTGATCAGGTGAAGTTCTGGTATCAATCGGGAGAATTGAGCCGGGACTATCTTGCGGGTCTGAGTTGCGATCCGCTGTCTCATTTCTGGGCTGAGACCATCGCCTGGCTAACGGTCTGCCGACTCGAGCGTCCATTCTGCCGATGCTCCAATGTGAGTTCAGTTACGGAATGGCTGAGGGTTGATCTGGCCCAGACTCCCCGAGAAGGTGATACCTATGTGACTTCCCCCGGAGATCTTGAGAATCCATTCGGAACGCGACGGGGGGAGATCCGGGTCTGGAAACGCCTTGCAAAACTTGCACCGCGTATCGCCCACGTCGCTGTGATATGAGAAAGGTTTCCTGGCAAGACAAGAACGGTTACTTTCGAGCGGCGATGATCCGAGACGACGATCCAGATGATATGGGTCCTCAAGGGATCCCGCTTGAGCCTCCGAGCCTCGACGGACTGGACTGTGGCGAGTTGAAGAAAGCGATCCACAATGAACTCGTCAGGCAGGGGCTTTTCACCTGGGCGGATGTTGTGAAAGGTCAGTCCGCTGTCACGGGTGTCGTGACAGGAATCGTGAAGCGACACCTGATCCAAGCCTACAGGTCGGAGGACCAGGAGGAATCTCATGAGTGATCCACTACAGACCGGCTTTACCCGCGTGTTCCTGATCGAAGGTCGGGCACGCGCAGACCGACAACCCAGCTACGAATCGACCATGAAGATGGCCGGCGTCGAGCAGGGCTTCGGGGATGTGACCTCGATCTACTCTCCTCACCCGAGGAAGTATGATAGCTTCGAGATCATCGGGACCGTTCGAGGAGAGGCCGAGAGGCCGACAACCTCCCTGATCGGCCGATACGCGATCAACCTCCAGAGCCAACTTCTGAGGCTGGCGAAGATCGGGTGCTCGAACGATGTCCAGCTCCACATGGGAAGCTGCACCGATCCCTCGGACTTCAATGAGTTCAAGAAAGCCTTGATCATCGAAGACGCGCTGATCCCAACTTGGTCGACCGACGACCTGGGCGCGCTCCAGCCCGATGAAAAGAGCCTAGTCAATGAGACGGCCGAGATCAGCGGCGCTCAGTTCTATGAGGTTCTCCCGCTGAATGCGGCCTCCAAGGCCGCGGACGTCCTGACCAATGAAGTCATCGATATGGTCTTCTGCGATTCGGTTTCCTGCGGTGACTGCGAAGACCCGAGCGATGGATGCCTCAAGGCATTTGGGGTCACGAAGGCGGCTGGCGGTTCTCCTGGAACGCCCGCGGATGTTGTCTTCAGCCTGGATAAAGGCGCCACCTGGATGGTCTACGATGTAGATTCCCTGGGCGCTGCTGAGGATCCCAACGCGCTTGCCTGCATCGGGAACTACATCGTGGTTGTTTCAAACGATTCGGGTTCGCTCCACTACGCGCTCAAAACGGAATTCGATGGTCTGACCGATCCAGCGTTCACAGAAGTCACCACAGGCTTCGCGGTCGGCGGGGCACCGAATGCGATCGACAGCGTTGGGTCGAAGGCTTTCATCGTCGGTGATGGTGGATACATCTACTCGACCCCCGATCCCACTGGAGGTGTCGACGTATTGGATGCTGGCGCTGCGACGCCGGTCAAGCTCAACGCTGTGGATGCCATCAGCGAAGACTTTGCAGTCGCGGTTGGGAACGATGGTGGTGTGGTCTTCACGAGCGATGGTGCCTCGTTCGCTGCCACAACCACAAGCCCAGTTGGTGTGGGCGTGAACCTGACTACCGTGGGCGTGGTGGATGAAAACTACTGGTTGGTCGGCACGAGCAATGGCCGCCTGTACTACACCTTCAATCAGGGCAAGTCCTGGACGTTGAAGGGCTTCCCAGGCAGCGGAACGGGTATCGTCTGGGACATCGCGGTGGCCACCCGATCCGTCATCTATCTGGCGCACAGCACCACGGCGCCGTCAGGGCGGATCCTGCGGTCCTTTGACGGTGGCTATTCCTGGAATCTGACGCCAGAAGGTACCGCGGTACTCCCAGCGAATGATCATGTCGCGGCGCTGGCAGTATGCGAGTTCGATGCGAACTTGGTCATCGGTGGCGGATTGGCCGATGATGCAACGGATGGGTTCATCGTCGTAGAACAGGACTAACACTCTCGGACTGGGAGGTCAAGATGGTGAAAGCAGTTGTAGGGCCGAGCCCGGCAATTGAGGCCGCGCGCGAGCGTTCCGGCGAGGAGAATGGAATCGTCACACTGAGCACGGGTGTCAAAGCCCGGCTCAAGTCGGTTGCCACTTCTCTCATCATTGAGATCCAGCAGCGGGTCCCAGAACCAGAGGTTCCGATCTGGAACAATCCAGATAAACCGACGACTGATCACCCTGAAGGGAGGCCCGAACCGAATCCCGCAGATTCAGCCTACATCAAGGCGAAAAAGGAAGCTGACACAGCCCGTGGAACTGCGGCGATCGATGCTATGGTCCTGTTCGGCGTGGATCTGGTTGAGGGGATCCCCGAACACGATACCTGGCTGGAGAAACTGAGGTTCCTGGAAAAGAGGGGCCTCATTGATCTGTCGGCGTACAACTTAGATGATCCCTTTGAGAGAGAATTCCTCTACAAGAGGTTCGTCGCCCTCGGAACCGAGGACCTCACTAGGCTATCAGAAATGATGGGCATAGCGGAGGTGGCGGTGAAGCGTGCCGCCCAATCCTTTCCGGGTCCTGAAACACGGCCTGCCGATTGAGGACTTCCCTATCAGGGACGCGGTCGATCCGGGGATCACCTACAGTCCTATCTTTGAGGAGCTGAGCGTGGTCAAAGACTATGGACTTGATGCAGAACGGTGGTACATCGGAGGCTACTCGGCTCATCTCATGGCGACGATCATCGCCCATCACCGGATGCGCGGCTTGGTGGATCTGCATGTCGAGCAGGCCCGGAATGAGAAGGCGAACCGGGACGCAAAGAGGAAGAAGTAGATGGCGTTTGTAGAAGACCTGGGAATTCGGGCGGTCGCGTTCGGGCTTCCCGAATTCCTGCGCGGAATGCAGCAGATGGACAAAGGCATCGCGGGCGTGGGGACCCGCGGTGAGAGTCTGTCACGCCAGTTTGCCAGCCTAGGGAACTCAGTCATCAAGTTCGGATCTGTGCTCGGGACTGTTGTCGTGGGTGCAGCTGGCGCGGCGGCCGCAGCTCTCGGCGGGTTGGCCGCAATAGGGATCCGAGAGGCTATCCAGGCTGAAGAAGTGAATGCACGGCTCGAAGCGGTTCTTGCGGCAACCGGAGGAGCCGCGGGGATCACAGCACAGAAAGCCAACGAACTTGCTTTTGCTTATCGGGATCTGGCAGGCGGAAGCGATGATGCAGTCAAGGCTGCCGAAGCCGTTCTATTACGGTTCAAGAACATCAGGGGGAAAGCATTTGAGCCTGCGCTTCAGATAACGCTCGACCTCGCGGCCGCCCTGGGTGTTGATGCAGCATCAGCCGCGTCACAACTAGGCCGCGCGCTTGAATTGCCAGGCGAAGGTCTGCGCGCGCTGAAGGCGGCTGGGATCATCCTTACCGATGAACAGACGGAATTGATTGACAAGTTGGTCGAGACGGGTCAGATCGCCAAGGCTCAAGACTTCCTCATGAAGGCGCTGGCAGGATCGATCGGGGGGACGGCGGCTCGGGCTGCACAAACACTAAGCGGTCAGTTCACGATCCTCAAGAATCACATCCTCGAAGAGGCCGAGGCCATCGGATTCATCCTTCTCCCGGCATTCGGTAGGCTGTTATCGGGCATCACGCCGATCATCCAACAGGCACTCCCCTTGCTTGTTGAGTTGTTCCGAAATCGTGTCGGGCCCGCGGTTGAGAGGACCGTGGATTTCATCCTGAACCTTGTCAGGGCTTTTGCCGATGCAGGACCATTCTCCATTGAATTCCGTGAAGCCTTAACTGGCATTCTCCCTCAGGACTTGCAGGATCGACTTACGGCGTTTCTAGATGGTATTGGCGAAGGTTTTAAGAAAGTCCGCGATGTCATCAGTGAGAACAAAGACGCTATCATCGGGGCAATCCAGGCCATCGGTGTGGCACTCGCGGGAGCAGCGATCTTCTCAATCGTTCTCAAGATCGCTGGTATCATCACTGCTCTTGGGACGCCCATCGGTATCATCCTCGCAGTCATTGGTCTTCTTGGAGCAGCCTGGAAGACGAACTTCCTAGGTATCCAGGATACCTTGCGACACTTCTGGGAGACAACTGGAAGACCTATCTTTGACAGTCTCTTGGCAACGCTGAAAGAACAGCTTCCCAAGGCACTCCAGGCAGCTTCAGATTTCTTTGAGAAGACTCTTCTGCCCGCCTTTGCTTCAGTTGCCTCATTCTGGAAAACCGAAGGGCAACCAGTATTCGAGCAGATCGTGGATTTCCTCAGCAAGAATGTTCCTATCGCCATTGAAGCCGCGCGAGATTTCTTCGTGGACAAGTTGATCCCTGGGATCGCTGCGGTTGTGAGTTTCATCGGGCAGAACTTCGGCCCCGCGATCACGGGTATCGTGGATTTCTTCCAGCCCTTGACCGATGGAGTATCCAAGATATTTGATGGTATCGCCGCGAATGCACCCGCAGTGATAGATGCCTTCGGTCCTGTAATCGACTTCATTAAACAGACCTTCGGCCCTACTTTCGCGATTGTACTGAACAATGTAGGCATCTTTCTGAAGAATTTCGTAGTGCTTCTCGGAAATTTGCTCGGCCGACTCGGAGAAGTCCTTCAGTCAGAGACATTCCAAAAAGGTTTTCTTGGTGTCGTGAATACGATAGCATTCGCGTTCCGATTCGTCGTCGGGATTGTGGAGATTGCCTTAGCCGTGATCACCGGGGCCTTCGCCGCGGCAACTGCTTTCATGGCCGGTGACGCGCAGGGATTCTATAATGCTGTCATCGGGACTATCGGAGCCCTATTCAACACGGCATTGGGCATTGTTGGCATTAACCTTGATGAATTCCAGAAGTCATGGGATACAGCCTTCACAAACATCAAAGTCTTGGTAGACATCATCCTCGGCGGAATCCGGGACAGGATCAGCAACGCGGTCGAAAATATCAAAAAGTTCTTCGGGGAGGATCTGAGGGATTCTGTTTCAAACGCGCTCAATGCTCTAAGCGATACCGTGGCTGAACTCATCGGAGGCATTGCCGACAAGATCTCGGAGGGACTCAGTGGAGCGATAGATTCGGTCAAGGACCTCCTGGGGATCCATTCCAGGTCGAAGGTCTTCATGGATGTCGGGAGGCAGATGATGCTCGGGCTTGCAGAGGGAGTTGCCCAGGCCGCAAGGTTCCCGATCATAGCAACTCAGAATGTTGCCGCTCGCGTAGTCTCTGCTCCTGCGGCCTCTGGAGCCCAGAGGACAACGAATACGACGAACAACATGAACCTCACCGTGAACTCAGCCGCGCCGAGTGAGCGGGTTGTGGGCGACTTCCGCCTTATGGCAGCTTTGGGAGGCGGATGATGGGAAGAATTGAACTCTTCGAACCCGAAGCAACCCGCAATGAAGATACGAACCCAAGTATCGAGACAGCGACAACGGGCATCACCGCGGTTGGCTCGACGGTCACGCGCAGTCTTGAGCAAGCACGCTTCGGTAGGTCTTCCGCCAAAGTAGTAACGAATGGCGCGGCGCTCTATGAGGGATTGAGGAAGGATACCAACCCTGGATCAGCCGCGGAACCTAGAACATCAAGCGTTTACATCCGAGGATCGGGTACGGTCAGACTCCGTGTTCTAGACAATACGAACAGCGTATCGCGTACGGGCCATCCGGTTCATCTCTCCTCAACCCAATGGACTCGGCTATCTCTGACGATGCAGCTTGGTTCAGCCGCATGCACAGACCTGAGAACTTTCATCGAAACAACCGAACGGGAGATCAATACGTTCTACTGTGATGGCTTTCAGGTAGAGGCAAAGGGTTATCCGACGACCTATGCCGACGGAGACCTGGAACTTGATCTTCCGATCCACAACGGAGAACCCTTCTTCCATTGGGATGGGTCTCGGCATCTTTCCGAGAGTGTCCGCAGCGTTCGATACCGACCTGCCGGACGCGCGAGAGATGTTACCCAGGGGATCAATCATCGTCTCTGGCCGACCGAGGTCAGCGGTTTCGGTATGGCACCTGTGGAGTTGAGCGTTCAGCAATTCGCTAGTTTCGACCGAGGGATCGTTAGCCGAAGTCGGCCAATCCCGAGATCCATGATGATCACTTTCTGGGCTGTAAAAAGCCTAGCGGAATGTATCGGGAACCCGGCGAATCTCAGACACCTCCACAAAGCAAGAGAGGCTCTTGAGGCGATCCTGAAACCTGATCGAAGCCAAGAGACTCAGGCCGCGCTTCTCCGTTATGCCAATGGCAGAGCGCCGATGGATCTTCCAGTCTTCTATGAATCCGGTCTCGAGTTCTCGGGCGATCTGCGGTTCCCGTTCAGCAATAGCTTCGGGATTCGGCTTCTAGCCCCTGATCCTCTCTGGGCAGTTGATAGCCAGGATGTCGTTGAGTTGGATCCTGAGGATACCTTCGATGTTGACTACATCGTCGCCAAGATCAATGGGCAATGGCAATCCATTGGGGTAGGCGCGAATGGTGTAGTCCGAGTGATCGCGGTCAATCCTCAAACCGGCGACATTTGGATTGGAGGAGAATTCACTGAGTTCGATGGTGACACGGACTGTAATCGAATCTGTCGGGTTAGTCCTGATGGGTTGACCGTAACACCTATCGATGTTGGTATTGATGATGGGTGGGTTAATGCTATCGCATTCTCTCCCAATGGAGATGTCTATGTGGGAGGCGATTTTGATGATATAGGCGGTAACCCTTTCAATAACATCGCCCATTGGGATGGTGCGACTTGGAATACGATGGTAACAGGCGGCGGGGCTGAGGGACTTGACAACGCGGTAATGGGTCTGGCATTTGATCGTTTTGGAGTTCTATTTATTGGTGGTTCTTTTCTCCAAACCGCAAATACGCTGACCGATCTCAATCGGTTCGCGAGTTGGGATCCAGCTTTCCCGGGATTTACGGCCCTTGGTGGAGGGCCAGGATTGGATGCCGTGGTTAATGGCGTCCGGGTAGACCTAGATGGAGAGACTATCTACATCTGCGGCAACTTCACGCAGGAGACGGGCGGGGCTGCCAATTCCCTCAAACGGGTTGCACGATGGACTGGAACTATCTACGAACTCCTTGGCGAAGAAGGCGCAGATCAGGAGGTTGTTCATATCGAATTCGCCCGGGATGGGAAACTATACTGCGGTGGCAATGCGCTGGCCGATATAGGCTATGGAGCCGTAGAGAATGCCGCGGTCTATGGTCGCCAAGATTGGTTCCCGTTGGGCCGAGAGGGGGACGGTTTTCCTGGTGGCGGAATTGTCCGATGGGTCGATACGTCCCGCAAGGGACAGATTCTCTTTGGCGGTGACTTTGCAAGCGCTACCGATAGCCCATTGGCCGCTGGAATAGCAACATGGAATGGGACTCGTTTCGGCCATCTTGATTTGCTGATGCCTGGGGCACCGGATGTCTATTCGGCAATCTACAATGGTAATGACATCTGGGTGGGCGGGGACTTCACAGGATCCGCGAGTGCATCAGCGATTCAAACAGCGATCAATCAGGGAGAAGCAAAGGCTGGTCCATTCCTGGATGTTCTGGGACCCGCCCATCTTCGATGGCTGGAAAATCAGAGTACGGGACAGATCATTCGGTTCAACCTGGAGATCCAGGGTGGTGAGCATGTTGTTGTAGATCTTCGTCAAGGCTTCCAGCAGGCACTATCGGATTTCCAGGGCAACGTCATTCGGGGAATCCTGCCCGACTCGGATGAGTTTGAAGTGCTGCCTGGTAGCAATACACTTGCCTTCTATGCCACTGGAACAACGGGCGATACCGAAATCAGTCTGCGTTGGCAACCTCGCCACTGGAGCTTTGACGATTGACGGCCTCACATCGCATCCGAATCCTTACCCACGATGGACAGCCCCTCGCGTTTCTCGATGACTACGTTCGATTTGAGTATGCCCGTATCCTGAATGATGCGGGCTGGTTCACGATCATCACCCGACCTGACCTGTCGAAAGACTATCTCAATGTCGACCAGCTTTTCGAGTTTTACCGCCAGCCAGAAGGTGGAACAGAACAACTTCTCATGGTTGGGTTTCTCCGTTACTGGGAATGGTTCGAGGACAATGGACAGGAGATGCTCGCGATTGGCGGACCAGATCCCATTGAACTTCTCAACCGAAGACCTATTGCTTACCGTTATGCCGAGGGTGAATCCAGCAAGAATCAAGAAGCGGACGACATGATAAAGGCCATTGTCCGAGAAAATGAAGGCGCGTTGGCAGGCAATGACGCTGAAGGACGGCCTCGTAGATACCTCGCCGATCATTTCTTCGTCGATCCAGACGCGGCTCAATGTCCTGTTCTCATCCGAAACTTCGCGTGGCGCAAAATGCTTCCAGTCCTTCAAGAAATTGCCGAGACAAGCCGACATCTTGGGACGCCGCTCTATTTTGATCTCGTCCCTGTCGGGGATGCTCGATTTGTGTTCCGCACATTCACGGATGTCGTCGGTCTTGATCGGACTCTTTCGGGCGGACTACAACCGATTGTGTTTAGCCAAGAAGCTGGGACATTGGCGAATCCTTATCTTCGGGAAGACTATGTTGATGAATGGAACTATGTCTGGGGTGGTGGTCAAGGCGAGGGACTGGATCGGGTCATTGATACCGAAAACGATCTGCATCGCATGGCCCGATCGATCTGGAATCGTCGTGAGGATTTTCAGGATGCCCGGGAGGAAACCACCACTCTTGGTGTGGCGAGCCGAACCTTTCAGCATATGCAGAACAGTCGGCCGAAGTTGATCTTTCGAGGCGAGTTATTGGATACGCCCCGGAGCCGATTCGGGGTCGACTGGAACTATGGCGACAAGGTATCGGCGCTTTACCGAGGGAAAGACTTCGATGGGGTCGTGCGATCCATTCATGTCTCGGTAAATAGGGATCAGACAGAAAACCTATCTGCCGGACTGGAGATTGAACGTGCCTTCAATTGAGCAGGCCATGGGCGATCTTGCTCGAAGGATCGCGGATCACGAAACCCGCGTTAAGAGGCTTGAGACCCTAGAGTTCTCGACGGTTGGTTTTGGATGCTTTACCCTCATTGAGGACATCCTTCTCGACGCGGTCACAAGTCCTGTTACCTTCGCGGCCATTCCCCAGACCTATCGCCATCTCATGCTCGTCCTAAATTTCCAAAGCGATGGAGTGCCAGTTTATCTCCGCTTCAATGGTGATAGCGGTGCCAACTATGACTGGGGTGGAGCACGGCATGGGCTTGCCGATTCAGGATCGCCAGCCTACCAAGCCAGCTATTTCGCTCGGGGTTATGGGGGAGAACCGAATACATCGATACGCGCTGGCGGAACGATGGAGGGAGAATTTGGGGTCGGATACATTTTCTTCGGAGACTATGCCTCCTCCGATAAGAACAAGACTATGTTAAGCCATATGCCGATCAGAGTGTTCGGTGAAGGCGAAGCACCAAGTTTGTGGATGGTCGAGCATGAATGGGGTGTATGGAACGATATGGATTCTTTAACTCAGATTGATGTCTACGACTACATTCCCGGCGGCGGCGGCGGATTCTACGCTGGATCTCGGTTCTCCCTCTATGGTCTCTGCTGATTATCCCCTCGGGATTGACTGCGGATTTCCACAAGAAGGAGTGGACTTCGTGGGCGCGCGCGAGGCTCATGTCGAGTTCGCGGCGATTCGGGTTGGTCAAGGTATATGGCCAGATCCAGATTTCGAGGTTCTATGGTCTGAGGCAAAGACAGAAAAAATACTACGGCTAGGATACATGGTTTATCAACCAGGTGTGACAGGCATCAATCAGTCCAGAACCTATTGCGATTCAATGCCGGCAAATGATCGTGGCGAACTTATGCCTGCGCTAGACCTGGAGAAGAATCCTGTAGACTGGAATCAATTGTATGCCATGGTCACGGCGATTGAACAATTCGATGGAAGAGAAATGATGATCTATTCTGGTGCATGGTTTCTGAATGGAATATCTGTCCCAGCATGGATACAGGCTAAGCCACATTGGCTAGTTGGTTATAATGATACTGGGCCTACTCCACTCAAGGGATATAGTCCCGAGATCATATGCTGGCAACAAACTTCGAGTTGGAATGTTGCGTGGGTAGGACTAACCTAGATGTGTTTCCAGATAACACGATGGATAATTTTTGCGATTAATCCAAATGTCACATTATATTCTTCTGCGAGATCAACCAAGCGGATCTCTCCAGGTTTGTATCGATCTCTGATCTCCAGAACTTCACATGGCGACAGCTTTCTAGCTGCATTTCTGAGCTTTCTACTCATATCACGATTGTTGTCGGCTTGGGTTCCAAGAAACAGATGGTCTGGATTGACACAGGGTGGATTGTCGCAATGATGGAGAACATGGACGCCCTGGGGAATAGGGCCGTTCACGAGTTCCCACGCGATCCGATGCGCTCGGAACAATTTGCTAGAATGACCGAATCCACCATAGCCATTGACATTGGTATAGCCTTTCCAGATCCAACATCTTTTTTCATTCGGAGATTTATCAACGAGGGACCAGAAACGTTTTGTGGTAGACTGTGGGAGCATCGGAACCTCCATTCCGGTGTTGATAGAAGGTCGTCAGGATCCCTATTGTCCTGACGACTTTAATTGTACTATGGAACGAAAATTATGCCAGGCAAGATTGATCGAGACTACTGGATAGCTGGAAGACAAGACCTCTGGAGGCGCGCGATGGCACGCAAGGTTGTAGATGCAACGAAGCTCTTCGAATGGATCACAGCGAATGCCGAAGAAGTCGAAACTCCTCCAGATATTCCACCTGAACAGCCACCTGAAGGAACATTCCATCTAGCTTATCCAGCCGATTTGCCAGTGAAGATCACACAGCTCTATGGGCGGAATCCCCAGGCTTACATGCCTTTCGGTCTCAAGGGCCACGAGGGGATTGATCTTCGGGCAGCGAATGGAAGCAAAGTCCGCGCGGGCGCGAAGGGGACTGTCTACCGGGTCGAGAACAACGCCAACAGCGGTGCCTATGGGATTCATGTTCGAATCAAGACCGAAGCAGGGGATGGTATCTTCAGCCATATCTACGCGCATTTCGAGAAAACGCTGGTCAAGGAAGGCGACATAGTTGAGGCAGGACAGGACATTGGCCTTGCTGATAACACCGGGAACAGCTCAGGTGCTCATCTGCATGTGACCCTCAAGCTGGATGGAGAAGACGCGCGTGGCGCAAGTTGGATGGAGAAGGATGACATCATCGATCCGACACCGTATTTCTCGGACATCTTCCCCGGGAACAAGTGGCATACCGACGTCGGTGGAAACTTTCGAGCTGAACCGAAACTAGACGGAGCCTTGATCCGTTGGATCCCCGCCGGCCAGATCATCACGGCGATCAGCCACAAGACGGAATGGGGCGACTGGTGGGAGATCAACTACTTTGGAACGAACGGCTTCTTCTGGGCGACCTATAAACTCAGCCCACTCTAGGAGGCGCGAATGCCCGATGAACTTACGCTGGCCAGCTTAGTAGCAAACCTAGGAGCTGTTGGGGGTTTTATCTACTATTCAATTAAGGTTAGCAAGAGTAACGGGGAGGAACGTCAGAAACGGGAAGAGGCCTTCACACTAGAACGTCAAGAGCGGGATAAGGAATGGCGTGATTTTCTCCAAACACAACAGACTTCTTTCCTGGAATCGATCGGAACTCGGGATGGACATTGGTCTGAGATGTTCAAACTCCAAGCCGAACAAAGGGGAGCGGCGATGTCTCAAGGGATGGAACAAATGAGGGAGGTGACAGAACAGATTCGTGGATTGGTCTCCATCTTCTTGAATCACGAGACTACGGCAGCAGAAAGAACTAAGTCTATCCTTGACGCGATCAACTCAATCAGGGCATCGAAAAGAAAATAGGACCAGCGTACTATGAACTCCTACGCAGGCTCAGATTTGACAGATTCCTCCGCTAAGGCTACCCTGTGAGCGTGGTCATCCACGCCCATTCCCTCCGAAGACAGAACTGAGGAGATTCCATGAGACGAATCGCTATCGTCCTTTTCATCGCGTCTCTGTTGACTGGATGCTATCCGAGCGGTCCTACGCCAGAACCATCGCCCACAGCGGTCTTGCGCGCGGCGGCTGCTCAACTGCCTACGGTGAAGCCATCGGAAACGGCTGAACCGACTGCTATCCCCGTACCGACGCAGGCTCTACCCCAGTATGTCACCGCGGTACTGGTCGGCATGGATCGGGATCGGGAGGGGATCGGGCTCAGAACGGATACTTTCATCATCGTCAGTCTGCGGATCATGCCCGGTGCCTCTCAGGAAATCGAAGAGGCTATTGTCCTGAGTATTCCGCGCGATACCCTAGTCGATGTCTTGGTCGACGGAAGCTGGAAGAAGGATCGGATCAATGTCGCCTACCTGCGGGGAGGCTTCGATGGAGTCCGCGAGGCGGTGAAACAGAACTTCGGCCTGTTCGTGAATGCCGGCGTTTATGGTATCGACTTCGATGGTCTGATTCGAGTGGCGGACCTTCTTGGCGGACTGACCGTGGTCCCGAAGGAAACCTACTTCGACTGGTGCGGAAACTACAAAGGTCTGCTCGGCGCGGGAAGCAAAGGTGGCTATGACTCCAACTGGAAAGCTGGGGTGGAGTATCATATGACCGGCGCGCAACTCCTGTGCTACATCCGGGCGAGGACTCAATCGGATGATGTGGCACGGACGCGCCGGGCTCAGGATGTCCTATTGGCGATGCGTAACGACTGGCTGCCGACGATCATCGCCAGTCCGACGATATGGCCTGATCTATTCTCACTAGTCAAGACAGATCTTCAACTCAGTGAAGCCATGGATTTCCTTCCATTGGCCGATGAATTCCAGAATGGGAATGTGCCTCTAAGAATGGAATCCATGGAAATCGGACGCCATCTCAAATACGGCAAGACTGCCACAGGGGCTTCAGTTCTGGTTCCATTGGTCGATCTGAAAGTCTGGGCGAACTGCCAAGTGACCGCGGGCGCAAACTGCCCATAGGAGGCTCTCATGCCTGACGACAAAAATGTCCGAGGCGCACGAATCGTTCTCGCAGTTATAGCGGCAGCAGTCATTCTCTTCATGATGTTTTTCTTCGCGGCGAATACGACCGGGGCCGCACCTCTAGAGTGGGATAAGACCAAAACGCCCACGGCTACCGAAAAGCATCAGGAGAAATCCAAGACACCGACGGAGACCGAGAAGCCTTATTCAAGCAAGACACCAACCAAGACCAAGTCTCCCACAGAGACACGAATCCCGACTGACACACCGCAACCGTCAGATACTCCAGTACCCCCCACGAGTACCATGACGGCGACGCCTGTTCTAACGGACACATCTCAACCAACGGAAACAGGAACTGTCATCCCTAGCGCGACTATCACGGAGACTTCGGTTCCTGATACCGAGACGCCCACCAAGACGAAGAAGCCTCCCGATGACGATGACGAAGATACACCTGAACCGACACAGACCCCGAGGATCTTCATCGTGACCTCGACGCCGACCCAAACGGTCACGTCCATTGATGGCATCGGCGGAGGTGGTGATACATCGGAATTCGGATCCTGCGGATGTTGCTGTTGTGCTTGTCAGTCTCCTATTCAGCAGGATCCCGTAGTCTTCAGTATCGAGCCGCCCGAGATCACCGGAATGGATTCGTTTGCTGAGAACGTTCAGGCACTCAACGACCGGCTAGACGCGATCATCAAGTTACTGGCTGGCATTCTGGCTACTGGCCTTGGCGTGTCAGGGTACAGCATAGCTACTCGGAAGAAACCGAAGTGATGGGTTCGGCCATCATGCTCGCGCTATCGCTGACTTTCTCTCAGCCGCGTTTGCAAACGGACTGCCAGGCCGAATGGCTCTCGCGTGAATGCAGCGACGATTCAGTCATCAATGGATATTGGGCACTCGATGGATGGGTTCCGGGCTATCCCGACAAAGAGAGCTGGATGCGTCCCGCACCGTTCTGGTCGATCGGTCGGGCTGTTTTCTACATGCCCTGGGTTATGGAAGCGACCGCAGAGGTCCGAGGTATGAGTCTCGAGGGATACCTTGGCGGTGTAGCTCTCATGGGATGTGGAGACATTGGGACTGAGATCTGGATGCGTCGGCCCGAAGCAACCTGGGAAGGTCCCTATTTGGTCGTGGACTGCGCCGCTCGGGGAGACATATTCCCGATCGCGCTATTCCGAAAAGAAGTGGTCGAAGTCGACTTCCCAACTGCTCAACGCTGGGGCATGGTCGCTTCACCCTGTAGCCATGACTGTCTAGTCCTCAAGTGGCTCATCGAAGGCGTTGAGGTCTCCAAACAGCCGCCCTGGACGCTGGCATGGGCCGACACCGGAAAACCCGTTCCCTATTCAGCCTGGTGGCTTTCTCTGCTCAATCTGGAGGGTCAGCCAACGCCAACGCCAATGCCGAGCAAGGAAGGAGGGCTTTTCGATTAGGGACGAAATGTGCTATCCTGTATCCGAGAAAGTCAAACACCCGATAGGAGAGTGCAATTATGCTAGGTGAACCTTGGGATACCCTTCTCTTCCTCGTTGTGATTCCCCTCTTGATCCAACTGTTCAAAGTCATCCGCGACAACGGCGGTGCCGAACCCAGCCCATTCACGAAAGAAGTCATCGCACTCGTTCTCTCTGCGGGCTTCGTCATCGTCTCAGGTGGACTCGCCGGGATCCCATTCCCTGCCGCCCCGGCCTGTTCGGGCCTGGCAGGATGTATCGCTCCCTGGATCACATTCCTGGCTGAGGCTGTAGCGTTCCTGGCGGCTGCCTGGGTGATCGTTGAGGGCTTCTATGCAAAGGTCCTGAAGGCTCTCTTTGAGAACGCTGGCTTCGCCACGCGGAATGCTCTCGCAGAACGCGCAGCGAAAAAGGCAAGAGGCTGATCCCCCGCATCCCGGCGGACATGGTGTTCCCCTCCTTAGACGAAGGACCTCTCTCACGAGAGGTCCTTTGCATTACGGGCGGGGCCGCGTTCCGCCATTCCGATCCCGCATAGAATCTCAGCCCGATGCCCCGCCCGGGCTGGCTAACAGTGGATGATCACCAGAACGATGAATGCGACGATGCAGGACAGGAGTACTACTTGGATGAGCCACACAGAGCCGACATTGATCAGCCTCATGGGTATGGGACCGCGAGTGCATAGATGGTGAGAATCGCGAAAGTCATTAGAACTAGAATCCAGATCATGATGATCCGTTCGTGGTTCATGGTTTGTCTCCCCGAAGGATAAATGCGGCGATCCACCGTCCAGTTCCTTTTCCTGCTTGTCCATCTTCAGTCGAATGCCAACGGACGTCCCCAAGCGTGCGAATTTCGGCACCGGCCTTGATGAGATAGTGGATCCACTTATCAAGCGGGAATACGAATACTACTGTCTTACCCTTCTTGTGTTCAGCTATGGCTTTACGGACCCAAGCCGTCGGCCCTTTGAACGGGGGATTTACATAGTTTGATTTCCCCCAGTCTGCTTCAAGGCCATCGAAATCTTCTGGCCTTGGATATGGGCAAGGGGCGAAATCGAATCCGAATTCTGTGTCAAGTTCGGCCAGCAATTCGGGGGGGGTCAACCAATAATGCCTCCCATCACTTGCACCTTCGTATGGCATCTATGACCTCTCTCTTCATTCCCGCTGAGCGGGAATAGATTCAGCCGTTGAATATTGGAT
>Ga0209641_10000163_pt1 | contig 54628 bp, 43 predicted proteins | sample RifCSP16_1_FD_184022 | JGI IMG/M metagenome (GOLD analysis project Ga0209641, IMG submission 184022) | Soil microbial communities from Rifle, Colorado - Rifle CSP2_sed 16_1 (SPAdes) (version 2) | ecosystem: Environmental > Terrestrial > Deep subsurface > Rock core/Sediment | place: Rifle... | reverse complement strand
GCTGAACAGGAGCTGCGCCTCGAAGTTTTCAGCCCGCCGTATCTCGCGAACGGCCCCCGGCCCGTCATCAACTGGGCTCCGCCGCAGGTGTCGTATGGAGCGAGTTTCAATATCGACACCGGCGATGCACAGTCCATCCAGTCGGTCGCATTCGTGCGTCCGAGCACGACGACACACAACAACAACATGGATCAGCGCTACGTCGGGCTGAAGATCGTGCGCGGAAACGCGGCTCAACTCACGGTGATTGCTCCCCCCAATGGGAGTGTCGCACCACTGGGATATTACATGCTGTTCATCGTTAACACAGATGGGGTGCCTTCAATCGCGAAGTTTGTCCGAGTGCAGTGATCCCCTACTCAAGACTTCCGAAGTCTCCAAGACTTCGGAAATCCGAAATAGCTTTGCGCAGGAGGTGTATCGTGCTGGACTACAGAGAGATCGTGATAAGTGAAACAGAAGCCGTACAAGGAGAATGGCGAATCGCAGCCAGCCTGAACATTGTCGGCGTCCACATGGCATTGTTGAACACCGGGAAGGTGCTGCTATTCTCGGCCGATATGCATGACTATGCAGCTATCAATAGAGGGCAGTCTGCGCTATTTGATCCAGTGAGCGAGGGCGTCACGTACCCCGATCTGCCACGCAACCTCTTCTGCAGCGGCCACTGTATTCTCCCGGATGGACGCCTGCTCGCCGCCGGTGGGCAGTCGTACGCACAAATTCCCTGGCAAATCGTTGTCTCGCTGATTGGCTTCGGTCGAGGCGCTGACCACGATGTCCATACGTTCGATCCGGTCACGGAGACATGGTCGCGACACGCGGATATGCCACGCGCGCGGTGGTATCCTACGTGCGTCACGCTGCCCAACGGTAAGGCCCTGATCGTTTCCGGATACTGGCATCATTGTATTGCGCCAATGCTCGAACAATTGACGGGAAGCGATCAATTCGCGATGAATTCTACATGCGAAATCTTTGATCCCGACACCGATACGTTAACGGCTCCACAGCCCTTCCTGAAAAATATCGGCCTGTACCCGTTCCTGCATGTCTTGCCCGGGGGTTTCCTTTTCGTTCACTCCTGGGACAAGACCCGATTGCTCGATCTCAATAAACAAGCATGGCTTCCTCAAGCGTTCGAGATACCTTCCTCAGGTAGCCGCACATACCCTGGCCAGGGAACCAGCGTGCTGCTTCCGATACTGCCCGACCATCCGCAAGCGCGGGTGCTGATGATAGGCGGCAGTACTGCGTTAAAGCCGAATACAGAATCCCCGGCGACCGACCGGGCTGACATATTCGAGCTGAACGTGGGAGATCAGGAACGGAGCCGATGGAGAGAAACCACACCTCTCGACAACGCCCGCATTTTGGTCGATGCGGTACTGCTGCCCGATAGGTCTGTGTTAGTTGTCAACGGCGCGGAGAAAGGCATTGCCGATCATAATCATGGCGCTGTCCTGGAGGCCGAGCGATTCGACCCGGTAACGGAGACCTGGCAGAGACTGGCCCAAGCACAGGTTGCACGACTTTACCACTCGACCGCAGTCCTGCTGCCCGATGGGCGTGTGCTCACCGCGGGCAGCACAGGACACGAGTGGCCGCCGGATGGAAACGAGTTACGCCTCGAAGTATTCAGCCCGCCCTATCTCGCGCGCGGCCCACAGCCGGTCATCGACCGGACTCCTTCGCAAGTCACGTACGGAGAAACGTTCGATGTCGAGACCGGCGATGCGCGGTCCATCACATCCGTGGCCCTCATCCGCCCGACCACGACGACGCACAACAACAACATGGATCAGCGCTACGTCGGGCTGAAGATCGACGCGAATACCCCATGGCAGCTCACCGTCGTCGCTCCACCTGATCCGTCCACTGCACCGCCCGGGTATTACATGCTCTTCATCGTCAACTCGGATGGCGTGCCCTCAACGGCCAAGTTCATCCGGGTGCTTTGAGGCTCGCCAAGCAACGCGGCGACTCGGGCCTGGCGTGCCCGGATGGCCGTGCGCCGACACACTATCCGCTGCGCTTCGTGGCGCGCTTCACCACGACTGCTGGCGTGTCTCGCCCTCGCCACGTCATGCTGGTACCTGATCTTGGCGGCGCATTTCTGCGCCGGCCTGCCGGACCGCTCCGGCATCGCCATGTCGATCTCGTCAGCCTTCGGCGCGATAGCCTGGACGATTCCGTGGACGCTGGGGATGATCGCCAGCCAGTTCGGCCTGCCGTGGGCGATGGCGCTGCTGGCGCTGGGGCCGATCAGCTTGATGTTAGGGCTGCCAAGGGGGAAACGGTGTGCGATGGGCCATACTTGGCAAGCTGCCAAAAGGGTATTGACTCGCTCCTGATTAGTGCTATAGTAGTAATGCTCTTGTAGTCGCCAATCGAATATCGCAACAACGCCGTCAGCGTCCAACCTGGAAGACCCACCTTTGCTTTGATCAGCGTATCTTGCTTCTGAGTACCGGGACGGGAATCCTCGGCCTAAGCCGTTGTGCATAGCGAGGTGAGATGTTCAAGTGCGGAATCACTGTGATTATCGCTGGACTCGCTCTTATGATGATGACCGGAGTTCTCGGAACAACGGCGAGCGGTGGTACAGATCAGACAACAGCGTCAGACAGCACGTTGCCTCGAACGGCTTGGGGGCAGGCCCCAAGTGATGCGGTAATATGCGACCAAGGACCAGCCAATCCACCTATTTCAAAAACACACGACTTGGATGAAGACGCCGCCGATTGGGGCGTCTTCTGTGAAGGCTGGCCAACGTGGGTCATCACAAACGTTGCGACGCCATCCCTTGGCGGGAAGTCGCTTCAATGTTCCCTTACCGGAGGCGTTATTACGTATTCGAACGTGCACTGTTATAGGAACTTGTTGCCGGAACCATCGGCAAGCGTGTTTACTCTTACGATGCCCTTTTGGTTTACCCCTACCACGACGTGTAACAACCAAAGCGCTCCGTCCGTGATCCAGGCGCTTGAGTTCAGCATGAACAAGTATAAACACTCTAAGCGATACGAGTTCGCCCTTCAATGGCAGAATGTCGGCGAGGGTGCGCCGCGCTGGCGCTACTGGGATCCTCATCAATCTGAGCCGTGGGTGCCGATCAGGCCGACAATTACACAATGCTTGCAAGCAGGACAGTGGCATACCCTTTCGCTGGAAGGGGAGATTCTTGGCGGGCAGGTGCACTATCAGAAATTCATTATGGATGACCAGAGCCACATTCTTAACTTGACGACCTCCCCCACCCCTACAATAGCGTCTGACGGCCTCGCGATTGCATTTCAGCTAGATGGAAATGCGACCCAGTCGCCCTACGACGTGTTCGTAGATAAAGTTAGCTTTGTGAGGAAGCCCGTCGCTCAACTATATCTGCCTCTGGTGATGAGAGTGGGCCAACCACTCAGTTGCCCGATCGACAGGATTTGCATTCCGCCGCTCCCTTAATCGTTGAGCTCTACACGCGTAAAGGAATTATACGTATCTCACGTGAGAGTGGAGAGATGTGTTCAATGCCACGAGGAATCCTACCCCGCCTAACCGTCTCTCTGCTAGCGGTTAAGAGAACCGTTGAACGGCTCTTGCGTCATGGGCGGCGAAATCTACTTGTGACTGGCTCGCTGTCCATCGTGTTAATCGTGGTCGCATTGACCATCCTGGACAACTCTCAGCTGGCTCCCTACCTTCGCTATGTGCGAGGCTATCCATGGCTTCCCGCCATTCTCATCTCAGTCGCCCTGGTTTCATTGTCGGCCGTTGCCGGGCTGTCCGACCAACTGAACCAATGGGCCGATGATGACGGAGTCCCGTGGCCCATACGTCTGATACTCAAAATCCTGTTAGCGGCCGACCCAAAGCTATTCTCTCCCCGTGCATGGCGGTTTCTCATACTTGGCACATCGGTCTCGCTGGCGGGTCTTTGGCTATTTCCGCAATGCATTGGCTCAAGTGACACATTGGTTTCATTCCGGATCTCGAAAGGAGACACCATCATCTCGATACCATCGCCGGGAGAGAGCGTCTCAGTTGAGCCGGGTGTGACGGTCAGGTTGGAGGCAGAGGTTATTCCCGTCTCGCGCGAGATGAAACTACCCATCCTCGAGTGCACTTGGATGGACGCTGGCATTGGCGGTGATGCGAAACTCCTTCGCAGGACAGGTTGCACAGTCGACTATCTGAGCGGTCGTGACAGCATTGCCGATCCCGTGTCTATGCAGCTGACCCAGTGGCGCTGTCCGGCCCTGGAGTCTTATCCGTTCTTTGTTGAGCGCGGACCATAGCAGAGGAGAAAAAACCATGAGCAGTGTAGCTTCTTCGACTGTGGTAGGATCTCACACCCTACATAGGGCAACACTACTACTCAGCCTGCTTTTCCTAGTAGTAGCCAGTGCATGCCAACCGTTAGGAACACCCACCATCGTCCCCGGACGCTCTTGCGTGTTGTCGCCGGGCGAGTCCATTCCACTGGCAGTGTCCGGAGTGCAAGGTGATGGGGTCGTTTTTGAATGGAGCCCAAGCGCAGGCATCGTGACGCCACCCACAGGTCAGACTGTAAACTTCACGGCTCCAAACAATCCTGGTCAGGTGATCATTAAAGTGACCGCGAAAAGAGACGGCACCTCATCTGAAGCTACGATCGTCTGCAATATTGAGGTCACGCCTACCCCGCCTCCCCCTCCCCCAACTATGACGAATACGCCAACCCCGACCAATACACCGGCTCCCACCGACACGCCTACTCCAATACCACCGATCGCCTGCAACCACCCTTCCATCACCGGAAACGTGTTTCCACAGCTCCAAGACGTGGATCCCCAGTTCCCATTCTACGGTCCGGAAGATGACCCAAATTTCCTGTGCCAAGGCGTCTACGATATATTCCACAGCGAACCCCTTGCGGTCAGGATCGAGTATAAAAGCGTCGACGACAACAGATACTGGGGAATCGGCACGCCTGACGGCTATGACGCCACGAAATTCACCGAGATTTGCTTCTGGGCTTACACCCAAACGCCCAATCAGGCATTCAGCTTGGATATGAAAGACACATCCCCGCGAGAGGAAGGAATCTTGATCAATATCGCGCAGGCGGGAAAGTGGACATCGTTCTGCACACCGCTGAGCAGGTTCTCGGATCTGGGTGTACAGTTGAATCGGCTTGAGAATGTCAACCTTCAATTCAAGAGAGCCACGAACAGCGCCACAGTGTGGGTAGACGATTTTGAGTTCAAGTAATAGTGAACTTAGCGCAACGCGCTTTGCCGGTCGGCAGTGTTTAGGAGTACCAACGCAATACGTTGCCTCACACGTCAACGAGAGGAGGCAAGACGCAAACCTTGTTCCCCGTCATCCATCGGTTTGCAGACAGGCACGCCATGCAATCTCGGCTATCGAAACGCTTATCGGTGGCCTTCGCGTGCCTGTTGGCTTTGGTAGCAATCTCGGCCTCGCTTCACGGCATCGCGGCTCAATCCAACTGCTTGACAATTTACAACGGGAGCAATGGTTGGATTGTCGATAAGTGCGGCACCGACCCTAATGTGGGTACTCCCATGGAGGTCGTACTCGACGGCATCTCACACAGCAATGCAGCCCTTGTGCGCGTCTATCACAAGTCGCAAAGCTGGTCAGGCACTCCGCAGGTCGCCGTCATCTATGCATCTGGCTTCGTGCGTCTGAAGCAAAACGCTGATCCTACCCCATCCATTCCGTTTGGCAGCTCCATTGTCTTGGGCCCTGCCTATTGGCCCAGTTTCTCAACCTACTATCACAATCCCCAGCTTAATCGGCTAGAGATCGATACTACCTGGTTACCCGCCGCGCCGCTGCGCATGCGGGCCAACGGGACCAACCACGACTTTAGCGTAGCCTATGAGTTGGTGTTACCCCCTCCCCGCGATCGACAGACCCGGCTGCACGTCACCCAGACCCATACGGCCACAGCCGATATTACCATCAACTCTACACGGCGCGCCGAACGGCAGGGGTTCAAGCTCGCGCAGGTTTCGTCCATGTTTATCAGCCAGGGCGGTACATGCGACGGCGGTAACACCGACTGCCACGACAGCAACGCCGCTCGCTTCATCGGCAGCGATCTGGTTCGGCATCAGGTAGCCTTCACCAGCGTTACGCCTTCGGCTTTTGTCTTTAGCCTTGCCCTACCACTCGGCAACACCTGGCTCGACGTGCTCCATACCGACGACCAAAGCTGGCAGGGGAACACCCCCAACGTGCGTATTGCTCTCGATGCTTTGCCCATCACTCATACGGTCACGCCACAGGGCCGGATCAGCGCCACCACCAATCCCAATAACGAAAACGTCGGCCTGTGGCTGCACGACGACGGGCCTGCTTCGCAGAGCTGGACAGCGGGCCAGACCGGCCAGGTGAGCTACTGGTTACTGGCGCAAGACAACCCGCCCGAGCCGTGGACAGACCTGGGACTCCGTTCCGGCTTCACATTCCTCGACTTCGAAGGCACTTACAACTGCTTCCCCGTGTTACCATCCGATCGCCCGGTCACGGGCACTGTGGCTGCCATCGCCGGTTACACCGACAGAGCGCTTCAACTGAACTACAACCTGGGGAGTGGTGACGGTAACTGGGCCCAGGTTCGCTGTAACTTCAACCCGCCGCTCGATCTGTCCGCCTACGACCACTTGCGCCTGGACTGGCGGGGCGATCCGGCCGGAGCGAACTCGCTGGAGGTGGGATTGATCAACCCTGCTGGCAGCCAGGAACATATTTTTGCGCGCGGTTATCATCACCCGACCCACCATTATTGGTGGGGCCAACTGGTCATCCCCTTCAGGTTCCTTGAACCCTGGACGAGCGGCACCAGCTTCGATGCCAGCCAGGTGAGCGCGCTCTTCGTCTCGGTCGTGAAGGATCCGGTTGATGATGTCGGCGGCGTCGGGAGCATTGCCATCGATAACCTGAATGCCTACAATGTCATCTCGCGCAGCGTGCCCATCACCTTCGAAGCGGTTATCTCGAACCCAATCGCATCAGACGCAGCCGTTAACTGGCTCGCCAGCCAGCAGGCGGTAACGGGCCTGCTCAAATCGTGGCAGGAAGAATCTGAGTGCGTGGCTCATACTTACGACCAGGCCCTGGCTCTGATTGTGTTCACAAAAGAGAAAATGTGGACGCAAGCAGATTCCGTGGTGGATGCGCTGGCAGCTACCCAGAATGCCAATGGCTCCTGGTTTAAGAGCCGCAACTGTGTCACCTTAGCGCCAGTACATCCCACTGAATGGCTAGGCGACATTGCCTGGGCGGTCTTCGCCCTGAGCCGCTACATCGATGCAGGCGGCGCCCATCCTCAGGCCGTCACGGTTCGCAATCGCGCGGCTGATTGGCTGGTGACGCGCATCAACCCGGCGGATGGCTGCCTGGTCATCGATCACACTGAAGGCACCATCGACGCCTGGTGGGCCTTACATACGGCCGGGCCGGATTACCCTGTTCCGGCAGACAGGCTTAAGAACTGTTTGCTGACCTATTATTGGGATGGCGATATGGGGCGCTTCAGAGGTGGAAGGAATTGGTGGCAGCCGTACCTCGATAACCAAACCTGGGGCGCAGCCTTTCTCAGCGCGATTGGCGATGGCTGCAAGGCCCGCCGGGCGCTCAGCTATGCGAGAGATGTACTCCGTTTGCCGGCCCAAGGCGGGCAGCTCTTCGGCTTCGATGGACAGGCCGGCCCCTGGTCGGTTTGGAATGAAGGTACGGGGCAGTACATTTCTGTAGGCGGCGACGGCGCGAACGACCTGTTACTGGAGCTGTTGGCCCAGCAGCGGGAGGATGGCGCTGTGCCAGGCTCGCCCGACGATTTTTCAGGTGGCGGTGTGTGGACCACCCGCTGGCACGGCGTCGCGCCCACAGCGTGGCTCTACAATGCACTGAACCGCGAGCCTTTCTACCCCATCCAAGCCCTCTGTTTCAGTTACCTGCCTGCTGTGTTGAAGAACTGAAGGAGGGAGAATATGAGCCGCCAGCCAGTGCTCAGATTGGTAATTGCGGTAACGTTGGCTATATTGTTCTTGGTGGGGGGTGGGTGTATTGTCTCTACTGCTGTAAGCGAAGCGCCAGCAGCAACATCTGTCCCGCAAACGGTTCCTATTCCAGAAGTTGGCGCATACATCGGCGCTTATATTGGCGATTTACCAGCAAGCTATCCTGATTCACTGCTTGAGGTACAAGCGTTTGAGTGCATGACTGGCCGGCGTTTGGTAATAGTCAATCGGTTTTGGGCCATGACAATAAACGGTGGTCAATACGCAGATTTCGATTGGCTTAATCTAGCTGATTACTTCGCCGATGGTAGAATTTTGATGATAAGCTGGAATCCTTTGGATTGGAACACCACCACCCTAGAGAATACACCAATTTACTATCAACAGATTATTGATGGGCAGTATGACTATGTAATCAGACCTGCCGCACAATATGCCACCCAGTTCGGCCATCCGATGTTTATACGTTGGTCTTGGGAAATGGATGGCGACTGGTATCCTCACAATGGTCCAAATGCATTTGGACCTGATGGGACTCAATCGTGGAATATAGCGGACGATCTTTATATTCATTTTGGCGATCCAAACATAGCTGATGGGCCGGAGCGATTTGTAGCGGCCTGGCGTCATATCCGAACTATCTTCGCTGAAGAGGGGGCAGATAACGTTATCTGGGTTTGGAGTCCCAATTGGCTTAGTTTCCCCAACGTCTCACTTGCGCCCTGGAACACATTATCAGCGTACTATCCAGGAGACGATCAAGTAGACTGGATAGGGACGTCGATATACTTCCGGGGAGACGGTGGCAATGAATGGTTACCTTTTCGCGACATGCTTGATCACACTTTCCCTGGTCTTTCTATAGCTGAGTTTCATGCGCTGCACCCTGAAAAACCAGCCATGATAGCTGAAATAGGGGCTGCTGAAAAAAGTGATGATGATAAACCTAAAGCTGAATGGATTAAGAATACGTATGGAACAGAAGTTAAAGAATACCCATACATAAAAGCGCTCCTCTGGTTTTCAGTTTTGAAGGTAGAAGAAGGAATAGATTGGCGAGTCAACTCTTCAGAAGCGAGCTTGAATGCTTACAGGACCGCTATCTCAGACCCTTACTATCTGGCTCAGGTAACAGAGTGTATATTTCTGCCTCTAATAAATGTGATGAGGTGAGAAGCTGGCAGTTACATTCGTTTATCCGTTGCCTATTCGTTGACTCGCTTCACCACGACAAACGTAATATCGTCAAACGGCGGCTCGTCGCCGACGTGCTCACGCAGCGCCTGGCGGATGGCCCAGGCGATGTCGTCCGCCGAGCCGGACAGACTAGCGGTGACGCAGCGCTCCAGGCGCTCCAATCCGAACTCCTCGTTCGTCGCGTTCAGCGCCTCGGTCACGCCGTCGGTGTACAACACGACTACATCCCCCTGCCCTATCATCAAGCCCTGCTCCTCCAAGCGAATGTCGGGCATCACGCCCAGCGCCATACCGTGCTCTGTGAGATATTCGGGAACCGGGCTTGCCGCGCGCACGACCAGGGTCGGATTGTGGCCGGCGTTCGCGAAGCGAGCCATCTCCGACGACGCGTCGACAATGATATAGAAGATCGTGACGAACAGGTCGGAGCGCGCGTCGGCGAGGATCAGGTCGTTCGTGCGCATGAGCGCCTCCGCCGCGCCGCGCCCGCCGATCGCCGCCGCGCGCAGCAAAGTGCGCGACAGGGCCATAAACAGCGCCGCCGGCACGCCCTTGTCGGCGGTGTCGGCGATCGCGATACCCAGGCGATCGGTCCCATCGCGCAGCGGGATGAAATCGTAGAAGTCGCCGCCGACCTGGCGCGCCGAGCGCCAGTACGCGGCGATCTGCCATCCGGGCAGCGAGGGGCAGCGCTCCGGCAGAAAGCTCTCTTGAATCTTGCGCGCGACGCGCAGCTCCTGCTCGAGACGCTGGCGAGCGGCGGCCTCGTCGGCGAGCTGCGCGTTCATCACCGCCATGGCCGTCTGGCTGGCGATGCCGGCCAGGATGTTGGTGTGGCGCGCGCTGGGAGCGCGTGTCTCTGTTCCGCCGTCGATGACCATCACGCCGACGACGTCGCCTTTGGCGACCAGCGGCCAGGCCAGAGGCGCGCTGAGCTGCAGTCGTTCGACGACCTCAAGCGGTACATCCGCCGGCGCTTCGCCGAGAGACCAGGCCGCTTGCGGCACGCGCAGATCGGCGAACAGCTTGAGGCGCTCCCTGGGAATGCCGTACACGTCACCCGCGACGAACGAAGCGCTCGCCGGGTCGTACAGGAGAATCAGGCACGTTTCCACGCCGACCAGCAGCGGCGTCAGGCGCACGACGGTCGTCAAAATGTCGCGAAGCTCCGTCTGCGATCCGACTGCCTCGGCGACCTGCAGCAGTGCCATGTTCACCCACGCCTCTTCGCGCTGTGAAGCGAGCAACTGCGACGACTCGATGGCGAGCGCCGCCTGGTTGGCGATGCCGACGATCAGCGCCGCCTTACGCTTCGCCAGTTGGCTGCCCTCGGGGGAGCCGACGAGCATCACGCCGGCGCGCTCGCCGCGCGCAACCAGCGGCAGCGCCAGCAGCGGCCCCGGCCCGAACGCTTCTCTCAGGCGGCCGGGCGTGTCGTCCAACTGAAGGGCTTCTCCTGTCGCTTCAGCCGCGAATAAGTCGGGCCAGTCGTCGGCGCCGAGCCTGAGCGCGTCAAAAACCGGCGCCCGCTCGTTCAGTCCAAATGAGGCAGCCGCGCGAAATACTGACCGGGTCGCATCCCACAGCAGGATCCCGCAGCGATCCACGCCGGACAGCATGGGCGTGATGCGCACGACGGTCTCGAGGACTTCCTCGACGCTCGTCGCCTGCGTCGTCGCCTCGGCCACCTGCAGCAGCGCGGTGCTGACCCATGCCTGCTCGCGCTCGGCGGCGTACAGGCGCGCCTCGTGCGTGGCGATCGCCACCTGATCGGCGAGCGTGCGCAGGATGAAGAGGTCTTCCTGGGTGAATGCGTTCAGCTCGCTGCTTTCGACGTCGAGCGCGCCGAGAATGCGCTGGCCGAAGGTCAAGGGCACGGCCAGCTCCGATCGCGTCTCGGGCACAGAAGCCAGCGCGATGTAATGCGGATCGGCGGAGACGTCGTTGACAAGCAGCGGCTCGCCGGTTTGCACGACCGTCCCGGTAATTCCCTGCCCTATCTTCAAGCGCCGCCCGCGCATCTTTTCAACCGTCGTGCCGGCGAACACCAGATCGTCGGTGTCTTCTTCGCGCAAAACGACGGCGACGAAATAGTAATTGAAGTGCGACTGGATCAGCTCCACGACGCGATCGAACAGCACGTCGATTTCGAGGATGGCCGCCACCTGGCGGCCGACCTCGCCGATGAGCGCCAACTGCGTCGCCCGCCGGCGCTCGGCTTCGAGGAGCCGGGCGTTGGCGATGACCGGCGCCGCCTGGTTGGCGACGATCGACAGGAGCCGAACGTGATCGTCGCCGAACACGTTGGGGCGATCGTTTTGGATGGAAACCGCGCCCACCGCCTCCTCGCCGGCGACAATCGGCACGAACACCGCCGAGCGCGGCGGCTGGCTGCTCAGATAACGCGGGCGCGCCGGCAGCGCGTCGATCTCGCGCTCGAAGTCGTGAATGAGGAGGGGCTGCTTGGACTGCCTCAGCCAACCGATCAGGCCGCCATTCTGCGCCAGGTCGAACTTCGCGGGCGGGAGACGCTCGCCCTCCCGAATCCACAGGCGAATGGCGTACCGGTCGTCTTCGAACAGCCCGATCTGAAACGAGCTGGTATCCACGATTTGCGAAGCCTTGCGGTGGATCAGCTCACACAGCGCGTCCACGTCGAGGCGCGATTGCGTGATCGAGCGGCCGAAGTCGACCAGCGCATCCAGCTCGGACGAGCGGCGCTCAAGCTCGCGGCGCGACAGCACGCGGCGTCGCACCAGAAAGGCCAGCGCGGCAAGCGCGGCGGCCGCGGCGAGGATCAAGAGGGGCGACCAATTGGACAGACCCGCATCGGGCATGTGCTTATTATACAGGAGTTGTCTGGCTGCCGTGCCTCCGGTTCAGGGCAGCGTGCACGCAAAACATGTCAGCAGAGGCGGCTCCCACGCCGCCGGATAAGCCGGGCGTGGGAGCCCGGCCTGCTTTCCTGACAACCTTTGCGTGCACACCACACCACCCAATGGTTTGACTTGCCAAACCTGCGGTGGTACTATAGAATCCGAATGGCGTGCACAGGATACGCGAGTCGGGCCTGGGCTTTACCGGGCTTCGACAGATTGCATTATGCGAGGCTGCACGCAAACACATCCCAGCTCGTGGTGAAAACGTTGTGGCCGAGAAAATCTTGATCGTTGACGACGATCTGGAAAGCCTGAAGCTCATCGGCTTGATGCTTCAACGCCGGGGGTATCAGATCGCCGCCGCCCAGGGAGGCGCGCAGGCTCTCAGTAAGGCCGAATCCGAGCAGCCCGATCTGATTATTCTGGACGTCATGATGCCGGACATGGACGGCTACGAGGTCACCCGGCGCATGCGCGCCAACAAGAAGACGGCGGACATCCCTATCATCATGTTCACCGCCAAGACGCTGGTCGGAGACAAGGTCGCCGGGTTTCAGGCCGGCGCGGACGACTACCTGACCAAGCCGATTCATCCCGCCGAGCTATCGTCGCGTGTGGAAGCGGTGCTGCTGCGCAGCGCGCGCACGCGAGCCGAGGTGAGCGTCCGCCCGCACGCTCGCATTTTGGCATTCATAGGCGCGAAAGGCGGCGTCGGCACGACGACGCTGGCGATCAACGTCGCCGTCGCGCTCTCTCAGGGCGGCAAGGACGATGCGTCCCAACACGTTATCCTCGGCGACCTGCATTCGGCCGCCGGCGACGTGGGGCTGCAGCTCGGCCTCAGCCGGGCAAGCGGCCTCCAGGCGCTCGTGTCGCGCCAGGCGGACGATATCAGCGCCAAGCTCGTCGAGTCGGCGCTGACCGGGCATGTCTCCGGCATGCGGATGCTCCTGTCGCCCATCGAACAGCGCGCCGAGACAACGGACATCCCGGCCCGGCACGCGGATGCCATCATCCGCCAACTGGCCAGCCTCGCGGAAGTCGTCGTGCTCGACCTCGGTTCTCGCCTGGACGACGGCGCGCGCGCCGCGGTGAGACTGTGCTCGCGCCTGGTCGTCGTGTTGGAGCCTCAGCGCACCGCCGTTCTCCTGGCGCAGTCGATGCTCGCGCAGCTCGAAAAAGCCGGCATCGGCGCAGACAAGGTCATGCCCGTTGTGGTTCACCGCTCGCCTTCGGCGGCGACGCTGAGCAAGGCCGTGATCGAGGGCATACTGAATCGTGACCTGGCGGTTGTGGTCACCCCGGTTCCCGAGGCCGCCTTCCAGGCATCGGAACAGGGCGCGCCTCTCATCATGGTTCAGCCCGGCAACATCGTATCCGATCAGTTCCGCGAGCTGGCGCGCATCTTGATGCTGGGACCGATCTGAGATCACCCAACGGCGACGATCGTGGCGCACGATGCAGACATCGCGATGCAACCGCTTATCGAGCGCGCGGCGCGCATGCTGCGTGCGGCCCGGCACGTCGTCGCCCTCACCGGCGCGGGCGTCAGCACGCCGTCGGGCATACCTGACTTTCGCAGCGCGGACGTCGGTCTGTGGGAGACGAGCGACCCGATGGAGGTCGCCTCCATTCACGCTTTCCGCGAGAATCCCGACCGCTTTTACCGCTGGCTGCGCCCGTTGGCCACGCTCATGCGCGACGCCCGGCCGAACGCCGCGCATTTCGCGCTCGCGCAGCTCGAGCATGCCGGTATCATTCGCACCGTGATCAGCCAGAATATCGACGGGCTGCATCAAAAGGCCGGTTCGACGCGTGTCGCCGAAGTGCACGGCCACGTGCGCGAAGCCGTGTGCCTTGCGTGTTACCGCGTCACCCCGTCCGAGTCGTACCTGGCGCGCTTCATCGCCGATGGGGAGACGCCTCTCTGCCCGGCGTGCGGCGGCGTGCTGAAGCCGAACGCGACTCTGTTCGGCGAAGCGCTGCCGGCGCAGGCGCTGCTGAGCGCCACGGCCGCGGCGCGCCAGTGCGACGTCATGCTCGTCGCCGGCTCGTCGCTGGAGGTCGCCCCGGCGGCCGACTTGCCGCACCTGGCGCTGGAGCATCGAGCCAGACTGATTATCATCAACTTCGGCGAAACTTACCTGGATCACCGGGCCGACGTATTGATCCGAGGCGACGTAGCTGACGTGCTGCCGCGCATCGTCGAGGCGATCGAAGCGCCGTCGGAGCTGAGGCCCGGCTGACGAGAGCCTATGCCACACACCACGGATCTTGAAACCCGCCTGGCGCGCTTCCGCCGCGTGCTGGACCTGAGCCGCATTCTCAACTCGACGCTGGACCTGGTCACCCTGCTCACGCTCATCATCGAAGCCGCGCGTGAAATCACTCGAACCGAAGCGGCCTCGATTCTGTTGACCGACCCGAAGACGGGAGACCTGTACTTCGAGGCGGCGACCGGGACCAAGAGCGAGGAAGTCAAGCGCGTCGTCGTGCCGCCGAACAGCCTGGCCGGCTGGGTCGCCCGTGAAGGCAAACCGCAGATCATTGACGACGTGAGCAGCGATCCGCGCTTCTCGCCGCTCTCCGATCAGCAGTCGGGCTTCAAGACGCGGGCGCTGATCGCGCTGCCGCTTCAGGTCAAAGGCCGCACCATCGGAGTGCTGGAATCGGTCAACCGTGTCGACGACACACCCTTCAACGACGAGGACGTCGACGTGCTGTCCGCGCTGGCGGCGCACGCGGCGGTCGCCATCGAGAACGCGCGCTTATTCCAGCAAAGCGACTTGATTTCCGAGATGGTGCACGAGCTGCGCACGCCGCTCACCAGCATCGTCGCCTACGGAGAGCTGCTGATGCGGGACGACCTGAAGCGCGAGCAGCAGCGCGCGTTCGTGGAAACGATGCTGCAAGAATCGACACGCCTGGCGGCGATGATCAACGACTTTCTCGACCTGGCGCGCCTGCAATCGGGCCGCGCGCGGCTCGCGCACGTGCCCGTGGACATAGGCGGCCTGCTGCGAGACTGCGTGTCGGTGATGAAGCCGCAGGCCGACAAGAAGAACATCCAGGTCGAACTCGACGCGCCGGCCGGCCTCCCGGTTGTCGAAGGCGACGCGGGCCGGCTCAAGCAAGTCTTGATGAACCTGCTGAGCAACGCCATCAAGTACACCGCGCCCGGCGGCAGGGTCAACGCGCGCGCCGGGCAGCGGAACGACTCAGTGCAGGTCGCGATCGAAGACACCGGGCGGGGCATCCCCGAGCAAGACCTGCCGCACATCTTCGACAAGTTTTACCGCGTCGCCGACAGCGAAGGGTGGGCGACCGGCACCGGCCTGGGCCTGTCCATCGCGAAGGAGATCGTTGAAGTGCACGGCGGCCAGATCGACGTAGTGAGCCAGGTCGGCGTCGGCACGACCGTCACGCTCGTCATCCCGAGGTCGTACCGCGCTTAGAAACTATTTATCGTGCATCCCTTGCCAGGCCTCGATGCGACTGGTATAATTTTGTGCGTCGCCACCCTAGCTCAATCGGCAGAGCAACCGCTTCGTAAGCGGTCGGTTATCGGTTCAAATCCGATGGGTGGCTTGCGAGCAGCCCCGGACACGGGGCTTTTTTGTGCCTGCACATGATGGACGCCCCACCCTCTGTGATTATCCGGCGCAACACCTGGCAGTCCGCGTGGCGCATCGCCACAGGGGACACGCTCTTCGCGGTTGCTCTGCTGGGGCTGGCGTTTCTGCTCGGCGCAGCGGCGCTGATTCCGCAATCGCCTCGAGGCGATCCGGCCGCGTACGCGCGCTGGCTGTCGGAAGCGCACGTTCGCTTCGGCGCGGCGACCGATGCGCTCACGGCGCTGGGTCTGTTCGACCTCGTCCACTCGATAGTCTTTCGCGGGCTGGCTGCGCTCCTCGGACTTGCGCTCATCGCCCGCCTGGCGGATCGCATTGCCGCGATGCGCGGCGCTTCTCGCCCCGTCCCGCCGCCAGACTCCCCTGCCCGGACATTCGACTCTGGCGAGCCGGTCGAAGAGATCGCGCGCCGCGTGGGCCACTACCGCGTGCGCTCGACCGAATCCTATCGACTGGCTCACCGGTTCCCGTGGGCATACCTCACGACGATAGCAGCATACGCCGGATCTCTGATCATGCTGGCCGGCATGGCGACGGCATCGCTCGGCGACTGGCGCATCGACGGTTTGAGCGTCACGCCCGGCGTCCCGGCTCGGATCGAGGACACGGCCCTGACGTTCCTCGCAGCCGAAATCAACTCCGGCGGGGAGGTGGCATTCCGCCTTCTGGAGGGCGAGAGCGAAGTCGCGCAGGGCATCGCCGCGCCGGGCAAGCCCGCGATCCAAAGCGCCGTCGGCATATACGTTCGAGACGTGCTTCCTGCACTGCGTGTGACGGGTGAGGACGGGGGGGGGCGCGCGCTCCAGCTCCAGACCAGCGCGCAGGGCGAGGCGTCGAGCGAGCTGCTGCTCATATTCGACGCGAACCAGCCGGATAAGTTCTTCGTCGCGCCGGCGGCGAGGCTCGCCGTGGGTGTTTCGCTGTTGGAAAGCGATCCTGCTCCCCGGTATCGCGTGTCCATTCTGAGCAGCTCGAGCGCAGAATCGATCGCCGACGAGACCATCGTCCCCGGCCAATCTATGGAGGCGAACGGCTACCGGCTGGCGTTCGCGAATGAGTCACACGCCGCCATCGACGTCGTGCGCGCCCCGTTTCAGTTCGTCGTCGCCATCGGATTCGTCGTCGCCGTCGCCGGACTGGGATTCGCGGCTTTGTATCCCGCGCGTCGCATCTGGATCGTGCCCGGAGAGGGAGACGCTCGCCTCGTCTCCGACGATGCCGAATTCGACTTGAGCACGCTGGCAGCCAGGAAAAACGCGAAATGATGGTCGAGGCAATCACGGGCATCGCCGCCGGGACGCTCATCGCAGCCGCTCTGGCGGGGATCAGGCGTGTCCGCAACTGGTCCAAAGTTGGACGGATAGCGGCTATCGTCAGCCTGCTGGCCGGCCTGCTCGCCGCGCTCAGGCCCGTATGGCAGCCTGCTGCCGGCGCGCTGCCGGCGGCGACGTACGCCGCGTTGTTCATCGCCGCCGGCGGTTTGATTCTGGCCATCGTCGAGATAGCGCCTCCCTGGATGCTGCTCGCCAGCAGCTCCCTGCTGATCCATGCTACACTCGCACCCGGAGAGGCGGCGGCGCCGATCTCGATTGCGGCGCTCGCAATTATCGTAGCCAGCGTCGAGACCCTGCCCGGCCTCGACGCCGCCGCGCGCTCGTGGCGAGCAAGCGTCGACGGGACGCGCATCGTGCTCTGGCTTGGCATCTCGATCGCGCTGGCGGCGAGCGCGGCGGCGAGCCTGCTCGAGCGCGGCGCGTGGCTGGGCAGCGCGCCGCGCGACGCCTGGCTGATGGCGGCCTGGATCACGTCGAGCGGGAGCCTGCTCGTGGAGCACAGCCGCTGGCGAGCCGCGCTGATGTTCGCGGCGGCACTGTGTGTCGGACTGGGCGCCTTGAGCCTCTAACTCAGAGGACGGTAGAAACGACTTCAGTCGTTGCATCGGCGACTGAGATCGCCACTACAAACCATTCCTAAACAGTTCTGTAAGCCTGTCGCTCGGCAGCCATGCGAGGTACGATGTGAGCCAAACAGACACGCCAGCTCCTCGAATCGTGATCGGAGTGTCCGGCGGAACCGGCTCGGGCAAGACGACGGTGGTGCGCGCCATCGTGGAGCGCATCGGCGCGGATCGCCTGACGTTCATTCAGCAAGACTCGTATTACCGCGACTGGGACGACCTGCCGCCGGCGGCGCGGGAGCACCGCAACTTCGATCACCCGGATTCGCTGGAGACCGAGCTGCTCATCGAGCACTTGAAGCGACTGCGCGCGGGCCAGCCGATCGACATGCCGGTCTACGACTTCCGCATCCATTCGCGCACGAGCGAGACGCGCCGCGTCGAGCCGAAGCCGGTGATTCTGCTGGAAGGCATCCTGATCTTCGTCGAGCAGCCGCTGCGCGATCTGATCGACGTCAAAATCTTCGTCGACACCGACGCCGACCTGCGCTTCATCCGGCGCTTACAGCGCGACATGGCCGAGCGCGGGCGGTCGATGGACTCGGTCATTCACCAGTATCTCGACACTGTACGCCCGATGCACCTGGAGTTCGTCGAGCCGAGCAAGCGCTACGCCGATCTGATCATTCCCGAGGGCGGCTTCAACACCGTCGCGCTCGACGTCGTCGCGGCGCGGATTGAGAGGATGCTGGGCGAACAAAGGATGAGCGATGAGGGATGAAGAACGTCCGGTTTCCGATGCTCGTTTCGACAACTTCTCTATGTTCAACATAGTGAGTAGCAGTTTGAATTCTCGGGATTTGAGAGCTGTCACGCCCGGCAGTCAGTCGTTCATTCCGGTTGACCACAGTGGTTTGCCGGCGAACGTCGATCGGCTACCGCACAGGCATCTCGTGCCAGCCGATCGCGATTAAACGATCAGACGCTTCACGTTAGGACCGGCTTCGGCCTGTCCTCTTTCTTTTCCCGATCTGGATCATTTGCCGTAAATTCGTATTCGGTTTACGATTTGGTCGTAAAATAGATCGTTTTCGGTTATTCTGTCCACTCAGATGATCTGCAAGGTTTATTCGACGATTCCACTTCAAGGAGTACTGAAATGATCCAAAGAAAAGTGGGGGATCGATGGATCGACTACTTCGAGCGAGCGGGAGGTAATCCGTATGCCAACCCGAACGTGAAGAAATCCTATTTCACTCGATTCATCCGAGGACCGTATATTCAGCATATTGTCCGATACGCTCAACTCCCAGCGGGAGCGCGTGTGATTGAGGTCGGTTGTGGCAGCGCACGCTTTACCGCCTGCCTGGCAATTCTAGGTTATGACGCAACCGCCCTGGACATTTCCCCCGCTATGCTCGCAAACGCGCTGGACTTGAAGCGACAGGCCGAGAGATTCTTCGGCCCCTTGAAAATTAGCACAATGCAGGGCGACTTAGAAAAGGGACTGGAGATACGGGACAATTCGTTTGATCTCGTTTTCAATGAAGGAGTGGTGGAACATTGGCTAGATGACACCGAGCGGTATCACGTATTCAGCGAAATGGCTCGAATTACGAAGCCAGGCGGTGTGATGGGAATCATCGTTCCCAACGGAGGACATCCGTGGATCGACTACTGGGAGAAGCACAATTTGGCGATTCTTGCCGCGCCGCCAATGACTTACTTCGACGTCGCCAAACTGCGCTATGAAATGGAACGGGTAGGCATTCAGCAGATCTACACTGACGGAGTTTATCCCTGGCATACTATTGACTGGGGACACCCAAGCCGCATGCGATTCGTAATCGGGGGAGTGCTTAACAAGACACTACCTCTACCCAAGTTCATTCGCGAGAAATGGGGGATTATGATCATTGGCATCGGGCGCAAGGCATGAGTATCGCCAGACGCGCCATACGGGGCACGATATTTGTTTTGGTCAGCTCATATGCAAATATGGGCATGGGTATCATCTACGGGATCATCATGGCCCGTCTGCTTGACCCCGACCATTTCGGTGTGTTTGCGCTGGGCATGTTTTTCTTCACGCTACTCGACGTGCGTGGCAAACTCGGCTTGGACTACGCCTTCATCCACCGTCATCGCACGACTGATCAGCTGATCGCTACGCATTGGCTCCTGCAACTTGCGGCCTCGACCCTCACACTCATCCTCGTGGTGGTCGCTGCGGCAATCGTCAGCCGCCTGGACTATCCGGCGGCGACCACGCCGATCATGATTGCGCTCGCCGGCACGATGATCATCGAAGCCACCGGCACCACTGCCCGCGCCGCGCTGGAGAAGGAACTGGTCTTTGCCCGGTCGACAATCGTCGTCACCGGATCTCTGTTTCTTTCGTACATCGCCGCAATCGCTCTGGCGGCGAAAGGCTATGCCTACTGGGCGCTGGTTGGGCAGGTCGCCGTCAATGCGGCGCTCGGCAGCGTTGGGTTCTGGTGGGCATATCGGCGTCTCGGCCAGCGTCCCTCGATCCGCTTCAGCTTCGATCGCGCCATCGCCGGCTGGCTCCTGCGCTTCGGTGCAACCCTTGCACTTGGATCGATCGCCATCGTCGTGCTGTTACAGTTCGACAACTTCCTCGTCGGCACATTTGTGGGAGCAGCCGCGTTAGGATATTACGCGCAGGCCTACAAGGTCGCCCAGTGGCCGACTGGGCTGGTGACACACATCGTCGCGCGCGCCTCACTGCCGACCTATGCGAAGCTCCAAGACGATCCGATCCGCTTGGGTAAAGCCTTCGACATGAGCCTCTGGTTGATCCTCACGCTAGCCCTCCCCATCGCACTGGCGATCTTCGCCTCGGCGCCTGACTTCCTGCGCCTGCTGTGGGGCGACAAGTGGCTACCCAGTGCGTCCCTATTGCGCTTCTTGATCGGCTATTCGGTACTGCGTCCCCTGCTGGACGATACCGGCGCCCTGTTCGTCGCCACTGGGCAACCGAAACGAGTGACCATCCTCTTGGCTGTTCAGGCCGCTACACTCGCTATCTTGGCAACGCCACTCACACTCGCTTTCGGCGCAATCGGCACGGCGATCGGCGTCGGGGTTGCGTTCACAGTTGGCATCGCCGTGGCGTACGCCTTCGTGTCGCGGACGATCTCGATCGATCTGGTACGGATCTTTCTGCCGCCCGCCATTGCTTGCGCGGGCAGTCTTGCGTTGTACTTCGCGTTTGCCGATTGGATCGATCTAAACACGCTGCCGCTTCTGGCCCGCGTACTCGTTAAAGGCGGCATCGCCGCGGGCGTTTTCTTCGCGATCCTGCTAGCACTAAGACGCGGCGAGATGTTTTTCCGTATACGCTACATCTGGAACCTACTGAGAGGCGGCGCAGCATGATCGCAGCGCGATCGAGCCAACACGAAGCCTGCGACACGGGCGGAGATGGTCGATGAAACGGTTCGTTCGCAAAGTACGGTCGGCTATACGGCTGTACCGCGATCGCAAGCACCTGCGCGCCGACCTCGCGCTGGCGATCCGGCACGTGCGCGATCTGGCATGGATCTACGCGCGCCGGCCCAACGACGAGGTTGCCTACTACAACCTTCTCTTTGCCGTGGCCATGGCGGCTCAGCCCGCCGTCATTGTGGAGCTGGGCACCGGGCCTGGCCTCAGCTCGCTGGCGTTCGTTCGCGTGCTGCAGTACATACGACAGACTCAGCCCACTCTGCAGCCCGTGCTTCACAGCTGTGACATCAACCCAATGGCTCTTGCTCCGCTCAAGCGCTTCGGATCGATCGTCCATTTGCACACTATGTCCAGCGACGATCTGGCAGCGCATTGGGCCACGGACGCTCCTGCGATCTATCTGCTGTACATCGACGCGGCGCACTCGCACGAGCAATCGCTCGCCGACTTTGAGCATTTCTCGCAGTGGGTCAGGCCCAACGGGCTGATTCTCTTGCATGACACGTTTCCGAGATCCGAGAGGGACGAGGCGCCGTGCGCAAGCGGCAGCGTGTGGAAGACTGTACAGTACGTCAAGGCGCACTATCCCAACGAATTTGAAGTGATGACCATCCCCCATCTGGCCGGTGTCAGCCTCCTCCGCCGTCGGGGTGCGAAATACTTCTGACGATCAAACAGGCATCGTGTTATGGATGTGACCTACGCCATCAATGCGCGGCTGGGGGGCGGCGGCATCGGCAATACGGCGCTGAACGCTGTGCTCGGCCCGGAGCGCGCTGGATGTTTGAAACGCGTCATCTGTAGCTCGAACGCACAGGCAGCCATCCTGCCTCGCCAGGTGCAATCCCTCGGCATGTTGGGACGGCTCATAAAGCGCGTTGTGTTCCTGGATAAGTCCAGTCGTCTGAATGACTGGGCTGATCCGCTGTTCGATCGGTGGGCCAGTGCCGTATTGGAGCCGAGTACAATCTTGCACTGCTGGAACGACTTAAGCCACACGCTCGCGCGCGGCAACGCGCTGGGCGCGTTGACCGTGGTGGAATGCAGCATGCCCCACCCAGACTTGCTGGCAGAGATACTTCGTGCCGAAGCGGCGCGTTGGGGCGTTGTGCCCACTGACTTGCCGTCGCCCAGGCGGCTCCGCCGCTACCGGCGGGAGTTCGCCACGGCGCGCTTCATTACCGTGCCCTCGGAGTTCAACCGGCAATCACATCTGGCGCGGGGTATCCCGGCACACCGGCTGCGCGTGGTACCGTACGGCGTCGATACGCAGAGGTTCCGTCCGCCACCCGAGCCGATCGGCGATCATTCCTTCCGCATCTTGTTTGTTGGCACGGTGTCCCTGCGCAAAGGTGCACCGAACGTCCTGGAAGCCTGGCGGCGACTTGGCTGGCGCGATGCCGAGCTCTGGCTAGTCGGGAATATTGCGCCGGAGATGTCGTCGCTGATCGATCGCTGGCGATCTCTGCCGGGCGTCCGGTTCATCGGCCATCATCGCAACGTCGTCGAGATCTACCATCAAGCCGATGTGTTTGTGTTCCCATCGTTGGGTGAAGGAAGCGCGCTGGTCACCTACGAGGCGATGGCTTGTGGCTTACCTGTGATCGCCACAGAGAATGCTGGATCGCTGGCGCGCCCGGATGAAGAAGGGTACACTGTCCCGCCTGCCGACGCCGACGCGCTGGCCGACGCGATCGATCGGATGCGCGCCCAACCTCAGTGTCGCGTCGAGATGGGGAGGAATGCCCGTCGGCGTATCGAACCCTACACGTGGCAATCGTATGGTGATCGACTGGTGCAGACCTACCACGAGCTGCTCCGAGAGCGAGCCGCATGAGATTCTCCGTCGTAATCTCCACTCACAACCGGGCGGACATCCTGCGTAAGGTGCTTGCAGCGCTGGCCACGCAGACTTATTCCGATTACGAAGTCGTGCTGGTCGACGACGGGTCGATCGATCATACAGGCGAGGTTGCGATGTCGTTTCCGATCGTCCGCTACATTCCCCAGCCTCATCAGGCCAGTCCACGCTTGTTCAACGTCGGCTGGCGGAACGCGACGGGAGACATCATCTTGATGAGCGACGATGACTACGTCAGCCCATCGAACTTGATCGAGCGACTGGCGGATGGTTTTCGACGCTACCCAGAAGCCGTGGCCGTGGGTGGTTATGCCACTCCACCCGATGCGCTGATCCCAATCAATCGCTTCGCCCGATATGACGACTGGGAATGGCGCTTTTACGGTGGGCGGCTGACTGAGTATGTCGGCGGCGTTGAAACCCCAACCGCCGGAGCTGTGGCCTACAGACGATCCGTGCTGGAGGAAGTCGGCGGGTTTGACGAGAATCTGTTGATCACAGGCTCGCATGATTACGACATCAAGCAACGGCTGACAGCGCGCGGCTACAAGTTTGTTTATTTGCCGATCAAGATCGACCACCACAAGTTGTTCACCGCGCCGTCGTTCCATGGCCAGCATATTGGCCGAGGACGCGCCGTCGTGCGCTACGAGCTTGCGAAGCAGGGACGCGGGCCGGGGTTCGTGCGCATAGGTCTACGCGCGCTGAAGCGCACGGCGCATCTTATTAAAAACCTCGTTGCCATGCCAGACAAAGCGTTGGCATGGACAATCTTCGAGGCGGAGTGGTTCAACTGCATCGGACAATTTCAGGAACAGTTGGCACTTCGTCGAGAGGCCGCGCACTCGAAATAGCCCTGATTACGCACTCATGCGTCTGCTGATCGTGTCACACTCTTATGTGTTAGCGAACGCGCGGAGCAAGGCAAACGAGCTTGGCAAGCGGGTCGACCTGACGCTTCTCGTTCCGAATCGCTGGCGATTTGACCTCCTGGAAGCGACGGCCGAACCCGACACCGGTGCATCCTTCAAATTGGTGACGAGCTCGGTGCTATTAGCCGGGCGCAACATCCGGTATCTATATGCATTCGAATCAGTGCTACGCACCGTGCGCCGCGCGCGGCCGCACATCGTGCTGGTAGAAGAAGAGCCGACGAGCCTGGCGCTGGCCCAGTTCAGCCTGTTGAGAACACGATTCGACTATCGCCTGTTCTTCTTCACGTGGGAAAACATCTCCTGGCGTCCCCGCTTCACGCGCGGCATCGAATGGATCAATTTGCGGGTCGCGGCCGGAGCCATCGCGGGCAACCAAGAGGCCGCTGATACACTGAAGCGTAAGGGCTTTCGCAAACCGGTTGCCGTGATCCCGCAAATGGGTTACGATCCGAACCTATTCCATCCACTCGACTCGTCGCCTCCGCTAACACCCTTTGTGATCGGATACGTGGGAAGGATCACGGCAGAAAAAGGTCTGCTAACATTGTTTGAGGCCGCCGGCTACCTGCCGGGCGAGTGGGAACTGCATCTCATCGGCACGGGGCCACTGCGCGGAGCACTTCAGCGCGTGGCCGATGCGGCAGGCTGGGCGCAGCGCTTGCGCTGGCTAGAGTTTGTGCCGCGCGAGCACCTTCCAGACGAGTACCGACAGATGCACACTCTGGTATTGCCTTCGCAGACCACGCCGCGCTGGAAAGAGCAATTCGGGCGCGTGATCATCGAAGCCATGGCCTGCGGTGTGCCGGTGATCGGCTCCGACAGCGGCGCCATTCCGGAAGTCATCGGAGATGCCGGCCTTATTTTTCCAGAAAGAGACGCGGACGCGCTCCGGCGGTCGCTGGTCAACCTGATGCAGGATACAGTCTTGCGCGAGGAATTATCCTCGCGCGCCGTCCAGCGGGCACGTATTCACTTTTCTGATCAGGTTGTCGCTCGTTCGCTCCACGAGTTTCTTGCCTCCCTCGTATGAATGGCTTTCTATGCTAATCTCTGTCGTCATACCGACCCGCAATCGCGCAAGCAGCCTGGTCCAAACGATAGACGCTTTACAGGCGCAGACGTACCCGTTCCACGAAATCCTCGTGGTCGATGACGGCTCGACCGACCAGACAGCGACGGCTATGCAACGTATTACGGGCATTCGTTACATCCATCAGCCCAGCCGCGGCCCGGCGGCAGCGCGCAACCGCGGAAGCCGGGAAGCGCAAGGGGATATCCTTGCATATACCGACGACGATTGTGTGCCACTTCTCACCTGGCTCGAGCAGATCGCTCAGGGATACCAGGACTATCCACACGTGGCCGGTATCGGCGGGCCATGTCGCGCGCCAGTTGATGTGCTGTGCAGGAATCGGTACGCGCGTTACGAATGGGCATTCGAACGAGGCATGTTACCCACACCGGCGTATATTCATTGGTTGACGAAAGGGCAACTGACTTGGCATGCGCAGTGGCCGGGTCACGGTGATTATCTAGGGGGCATGGACTGCCCTACAGGCCGCACAAATAACATAAGCTTTCGACGAAGTGTGTTTCAAGCGCTGGGAGGCTTTGACGAATCGTTTCCGCTCGCTGCGGCAGAGGACGCCGATCTCAAGATTCGGTTATGCCTGCAAGGGCATTGTCTACTCTGGCTCGACTCGCTCATCGTCGAACATCGGCACGCCTATACGCTCGGGCGCTTTTGCCGGCAGCACGTCACCTACGGTCGCGGAGTAGTCCACCTGGAACGCAAACATCGCGGACGGCCCACGCCGCGTTTGCTCGCGACGCTTCGTCTGGTGAAGCGACTGGCCGCGCTGCCCGGCATGATGCACGCTGCGCCAAGGCGAGAGCTGATCTGGCCCCGAGCGATCGCGCAAATCTGTGACGTGTGGGGACAGATCATTCGTTAGGCAGCTTCTCGTGGCTACTTCGAATTTCGGAAGTTAGCATGACATCGTTTGCGCGTCGCCTGTATGCCATTCAGCGGACGTTCACAAGTTTCACGTATCCGCGTGATTTGCCACTCATGATCGGCGCTTTCCGGAATCGGCGCTACGAGCCATGTCCTGCCAACATCTGGCAAATCATCGATCCATTTGGCGGATACCTTCGATCAAGAGAAGCTGGGCTGCTCTACCGGACGGCAGCCCGTTGGCCGTTGACCGGGCCTGTGGTAGAGTTGGGTTCATATGAGGGACGATCGACGATCGTCTTCGCGAGCGCCGGCCGGTTCGTTCATGCAGTAGACGCCTGGAGCCTGACCGTACAGGATCGTTCAGCCTACAAAGATGATCTCATCTCAGCGGACGACGTATTTGATCGGTTCAAGCGCAATCTTCACTGCGCGGGCGTCGAGGATCGGGTGCATGTCCATCGCGGCCTCACGAAGACAATAGGCCAGGAATGGAATATGCCATGTGCGATTTTGATGGTAGACGCCGGCCACACCTATGAGGACGCCAAGAGTGACCTAAAGACCTGGACCCCATTCCTGCTCCCCGGTGGTTTGCTCCTGATGCACGACGTCATCTGCGATGGATTTCCTGGAGTCAAGCGCGCTGCCAGCGAGCTTCTTGGCAAGGGCTGGCGTGTGGTCGCCAGCGCGGACAGCTTGGTTGCCTTTGCACAGAGATGAGCACATGAGCAAACGCAAGAAACGCCGTCTCAGTTCGAGGCCGAGTCCGGCTAAAGCTCCGGCGACACTGGTGCGGGAGCCTGTCGTCGCCCCGCCTCCTTCACCTGCTCCGGCCACGCCCGCCGGGCCAACGGTATCCACCCGCACCGTTCCACGTTGGTCGATAATCGTCGTTTTTGCCGTGCTCTTCCTCATCACTCGTTTGGTCAACCTGGAAACGTATCCGCTTCATGGCGACGAGGCGACGTACATTTACTGGGGGCAGATCGCCGCCAGCGGCCCCGAACAGCGCTTCATCAGCATGTGGGGCGGGCGCCAGCCGCTGCACACCTGGATCGTCGCCGCGCTGGTGCCGCTCGTCGATTCGATTCTCGCCCCGGCCCGCCTGATCTCGGTCGTCGCCGGCACGCTCACCGCGCTCGGCGTCTTTTTGCTCGCGCGGAAGCTCTTTTCAATGCGAGCCGCCTGTGTCGCAACCTTGCTCTACATCCTGTCTCCGTACACGACTCAATTCGATCGCCAAGTTTTCCAGGACGGCATGATTTCCGCCGAAGCCATCGGGACGCTGTACCTGACTGTCCTGACCTTCGAGCGGCCGCGCTGGCCTGCCTCGATCGGGCTGGGAATTGTCATCGGACTGGCGCTCCTGACCAAATCGACGTCGTGGCTGTTCATCCCACTCATCATCTTCGGCTTCCTGGCGTTTCCGCGCTCCGAATGGAAATCGAGGTCGATCAGGGCCGCCCCGCATCTCCTCGTCGCGCTGGCGATGGGGAGTGCCCTGTACTACTTCTTGTTTGGCTCAAGCCCGGCCGCCGCCGATCTCGGCCGTTGGGCCTCAGTGTTCACATACTCCATCGGCGAGCTGCTTGGATTCCCGTTCGATGCCTGGGGCAATAACCTCGGGCTGATCGCGCGCTGGCTGGTAACCTACCTCACCTTGCCCATCTTCCTCGCGTTACTCGCCTCCTTAGGCGCGATGCTCGCATGGCTGACCCGTCCGGACGCGCAGGCGAGAGCCAACCAGGCCACGGATCAACCCACGCGCACGTACGGCCGCAAGCTGCTGCTCGTCGCCATCTGGAGCATCGTGCCGACGCTGGCACACGTCATTCTCGCCAAGGGCCTGTACGCGCGCTACATCGTCTTCGTAATGCCACCGTTACTCATCCTGGTCGCCGCCCTCATCGACTACATTGCGACACGTCTCGCACATCAGCCTGCATTCTCGCACGTCAAACCACCGCACCTCCTGGCCGGGCTGGTTGCGCTGCTCATCGCGGTCCCCGCCTATCAGACGGCCATGCTCGTCTTCGCGCCGCAGAACTTCAACTTCGACGTCGCCGATCGCGATCCGTATTACGATCGCGCGCTGTGGGCACGCGTGCCCCTTGCCCAGCATCTACGTGACACGGCCAGCGGTCAGCCTGTCACACTGCTCACCAACTTTGGCATGGACGCGGTGCTCATCGGGGAGACCGTCTCTCTGCCCTACAATGGGCAGAGCATCCGACTCTCGCCGTTGTGGCCGGTGGAGAACGGCAAAGTCTATCCGTTCGATCCATACACGCTCCAGCCTTACTCGCCTGAAGAGATCGAAGTTATGCGCCGGGAGCGCGTCCTGTACGCCTCGGCGCCCGGTCAAGAAGCGTCGATGTCCGCATTTATCACACCGCTGGCCGACTTCCGTGATCGCGCCGGCGATGTGCAGTACCGACTGTACAGCATTGACTTCGAGCGGTATCTGGCCTGGCTGAGCCAATGAGTCTCGCCCGCATCGCCTTCGTCGATCACGCCCCGTTCGTCGGCGGCGCAGAAACCGTTCTGCTCGATCTGATTGCGCACCTGGATCGATCCCGCTTCGATCCGATCGTCTTCCTGCCCGGAGACTCGCCGCTCGTCCGGCATCTCGACGCGCGCGGCGTCCCCTGGCGAGACCTGCCCATGCCGCGCATTAACGTCAGGTCGCCGACCGCGCTGCTGCGCTGGCGGCGGGCGTCCAGCGATCTGGCCCGCCTCGCCCGCGAATGCGGCGTCGATCTCGTGCACTCGAACACGGTGCGCGCGCACCTCGCCAGCGCCTTCGCGGCAACGCCGGACGATGTGCCGGTCGTCTGGATGTTGCACGACGACACGTTCCCGCGCTGGCTGTTTGACCGGCTGCGCCGTCGGCCGGCGCGGCTGATCGCTAATTCGTACACGACCGCAAGCACCTACAACCTGGAAGGCGATCCGCGGGCCTGCGTCGTCCACAACGGCGTCGATACGCAGGCCGAGCCGGGGAATCGCTACCGCTTTCGGCGGCGGATCGGCATCGGATCGGAGAAAGCCCTGGTGGCGCACGTCGGGCGACTGGTGCGCTGGAAGGGACAGCATCTTTTCATCCGCGCGGCGGCGCGCGTCGCCAGAGAGCACCCGCAGGCGCACTTCGCGCTCGTCGGCACGTACACCGAAGGCGACGAGTCGCCAGGCGTGCTGGGCGGCGGCGCGGCGTATCACGTCGAGCTGCAGCGGCTGGCCCAATTGTCCGGGCTGGGGAACCGGTTGACCTTCGCCGGGCATCAGGATAACATCGCCGACGTGTACGCCGGCATCGATCTGCTGGCTCACACATCCACGCGCCCCGAGCCGTTCGGACGCGTGCTGATCGAGGCGATGTCGGCCGGTGTGCCGGTGATCGCCTCGGCGCAGGGCGGGCCGACGGAAATAGTCGAAGATGGCGTCACCGGCCTGCTCGTCACGCCGGGCAGCTCGCAGGCGCTGGCCGAGGCCCTGACGAAGCTGCTGGCCGATGCCCCGCGCCGCGCGGAGATGGGCATCGCCGCCCACCGGCGCGCAACTGAGCATTTCGACATCAGGCAGCAGGTCGAGGCAATCCAGTCGATCTATCAGGACGTCCTGGGCCAGGCACAACGACGCGACTCGAAATAACCTGTGGTGGCGTAACGACTGAAGTCGTTACTACCTTATTTGGCATGGTCGACAAACTGAAGCGCATTCCAATCTGGATCGGCGTTGCGGCGGCGGTGGCGCTGCTCGTCGCGCACATCGCGTACTACGCCTATATCGACGTGGACGACGCCTACATCTCGTTCCGCTACGCGCGTAATTTTGCGCGCGGCGACGGGCTGCTGTTCAACCCCGGCGATGCTCCGGTGGAAGGTTACTCGAATTTCCTGTGGGTGGTGACGCTGGCCGGCGCAGCGTGGCTCGGCCTCGACATAGGGGCGGCGGCTCGCGTGCTCGGCCCCAGCTTCTCCATCGCCGCCTTGATTGGCATGGCGATCGCGCTGAGGCAGTCGGGCGCGGGCAAATTCGCGGTCTGGACGGCGTGCCTGTGGCTGGCGGCGAGCGGGTCGTACGCCATGTGGTCGGTGAGCGGGCTGGAGACCTCCCTGCTCGCAGCGCTGCTCGCCCTCGCGCTGATCCTGCTCGTGCAGGAAGAGCAGACGGGGCGCGGCATCGCATCCGGCTTCGCGCTGGCGCTCGTCGCGCTGGCGCGGGCCGAGGGCGCGGTCTTCTTCGTCGCCGCCCTGTCCATGCGCCTGCTCGCGCACCTGCGCCGCCAGACGACGCGCAGCGCCCGCGAAGACGTGAAGTGGGCGCTCGCCTTCGCCGCGCCGTTCGGCGCGTTCCTCGTCTGGCGACTACTGTATTACGGCGACTGGCTGCCGAACACGGTTCACGCTAAATCAGGCGGCGGCTACGTGTATCGTGTGCTGCGAGGAGCCCACTATCTGTTCCAGTTTCTGGCGTCGGGCGGCGCGCTACTGGCCTTGTTGAGCGCTGCCGCCGCCATCCCGCTCATCGACAGACCCCTCGTGCGCCACGCACTTGCCGGATCGGTTCTGTACGTCGCGGTGATCAGCGTCGCGGGCGGCGACTGGATGCCATTGTCCCGTTTCTATGCGCCGATCCTGCCGTGGCTGTGCGCGCTGGCAGCCATCGGGCTTGCGGCGCTGGCTGAGCGGATTCCATCGCACGCAGGCGCCTTCGCTTCGGTCACGGCGCTGCTTGTGTTTGGCCTCTTTCTCGGCGGGTCCATACAGGTGCAAGAAATCGATCGCACGACGCGCGATTTTTCCGCGCCGTCGAGCGGCGGGCACATCATGGCGGCGTGGCTGCGCGAGAACTCGAAGCCGGGCGACTCGATCGCGCTGGTCGACGCCGGGGTGCTCGCATACGAAACTGAGCTACGGGTGGTCGACATGATCGGCCTGAGCGATCGGCACATCGCGCATCTCGCGCCGCGCTTTCCGCGCGGCCTGGCGTCCGGCAATGGCTTCGGCAAATGGGACGCCGATTACGTCCTGGCGCAGGCGCCGACGTTCATCCAGGTGCATCTGAGCCGCGAGCGATGGGAGAACCGCGACTTGCGCACCGACTGGGTCGGCACCGACGAGCTGATCAACGATCCGAGATTCCTGGCGAGTTACGAATATGTGGACGATCCACGCGTCGGCGGCCTGTTCCGGCGTATCCGGCCCTGATCGTTTGGTGATCGTGGCTTGACAATGTGGTTATCATGCGCGCTTTCATTCGTGAACGACGACTGCTTATCATCGTCTTCATCGTACTCTTTCCGCTGCTCTTTCGCCCGCGCGTGTATGGTTTCGATCCGGTGGGCTACTTTTCGTGGCTGCGCTCGGCCGTCATCGACGGCAATCTCGACACGACGGACGAGTATCTGCGCTACGGCAACGAAAGGATCGCCGGCGCGACGGTCACCGGCTACAATCATAACCCGTACGCCATCGGCGCGCCGCTGCTGTGGTCGCCGTTCTACCTGGCGGCGCACGCGGTCGAATCGGCGCGTTCGGCCATCACGCAGTCGCCTTCACCCGACGGCTACGGCGACGCATACGTCTGGGCCATCGGCCTCGGATCGGCACTCCTCGGTTTCACCGCCGTGCTCATCCTGCACGGGCTGACGCGGCGTCTGTACGGCGAGCCGACGGCCACGATCGGCGCGCTCGTGGCATGGCTGGCGTCGCCGCTGGTGTTCTACATGTACAGCCATCCGGCGATGGCGCACGCGGCCGACGCCTTCGCCAACGCGCTGACGTTCGCGGCGTGGTTCGCCGTGTCCCGCGACGCGAGACCGCGCAACTGGCTCTTGATGGGCGCGTCGATTGGGTTGGCCGCGCTGGTGCGAACCCAAAACGTGTTGATCGGCCTCGTGCCCGGCGTCTGGCTGCTGGCGCAGGCGCCTGCCGCATTTCGATCCGGCGAAGGTCGAGCCTGGCTGCAATCGGCCGCCGCTTCCGGGCTGGGCGCGCTGATCGGCTTCGCACTGCAGATGATCGTGTGGCGCGTCGTGTACGGTTCGTGGATCGAGCTCAACCCATACGCCTACACGCAGGGCGCCGGCCACTTCACCGGCACATTTCAGATTCTGCCGGTGCTATTCTCTACCGATCGAGGGCTGTTCGTGTGGTCGCCCGTTCTGCTGTTCGCCTTGGCAGGATTGGCTCCGCTGTACGCACAGCATCGCCGGCTGGCCGCCTTTCTGATCGTCCACTTCGCGGCGCAGGCGCTGCTGGTCAGCGCGTGGTCGGTGTACAATGGCGCGCTGGCCTTCGGCGCGCGGCTGCTGCTGCAAAACACGCCGACGTACGTGGTCGGGCTGACGGCGTTCGTCGACTGGCTGCGCCGCCGGGGGTGGAGCGCGCGCCGCATCGCCGCCATCGGCGCCAGCTTCGTCGCGTGGAACTTCCTCCTGATCGTGCAGTATTCGGTCGGCACGGTGCCGCGCACGGGCGCGTTTCCAATCGGCGATTTGATCGCAGGCCAGTTCACCGTGCTGCCCACACAGTTCGGCCGCATCCTGACGGCGCTGCTCACTCGGCAATGACCCGCCTGCGCGTTGTCCTCGACGGACGCACGATCAACGATCACTTTCCCGGCATCGGGCGCTACGCGCACCGGTTGGCGATCGCGCTGGCCAGCGCCGGCGAGGTCGATCTCACGCTGCTACACAATCCGTCGCTGCCCAATACGCACCTTCCGTTCGATGCGCTGCCGGCAGACGGCGTCACGCTGTACCCGACCGAGATCGCGCCTTTCTCCGTCGCCGAGCAGACGCGACTGCCTGCGCTCGCCCTGCGACTCAGGCCCGACGTGTGGCACGCGCCGTATTACGTCATGCCGTATCGGCGCCTGTCATGCCCAGCGATTGTGACGATCTACGACGTTATCCCGCTGGCGCTGCCTCAATTTTGGCCCGCCCATCAGAGGCTGGCCTTCTCGCTGGCGCACCGGTTGGCGCTGCGCGCCGCCCGGCACGTCATCGCGATTTCCGAATCGACGCGGCGCGATCTCATGCGGCGCTTTCGCGTCGATCCAGGCCGCATCACGGTCACGCCGCTCGCCGCGGACGAGCGCTTCCGACCTCAGCCGGAATCTGAGATACGGCGCGTCCGGCAGGCCTACAGGCTACCAGAACGCTTCATCCTGTACGTCGGCGTCAACAAGCCGCCCAAGAATCTGCCCCGCCTCCTCGAGGCTTATGCACGGATTGTCGCCGAATCACCTCGCCTGGATCTCGCTTGCGTCGTCGCAGGCGCGTGGGACGATCGCTATCCCGAAAGCCGCGGGCGTACCGTGCATTTGGGTCTGGGCGATCGTGTGCGCTTTCTCGGCTCGATACCCGATGCCGATTTGCCCGCTCTGTACGCCGCTGCCGATCTGTTCGTGATGCCCTCGCTCTACGAAGGGTTCAATCTGCCGGTTCTGGAGGCGATGGCGTGCGGCACACCGGTCGTCTGCAGCGACACGTCCAGCTTGCCGGAGGTGACCGGCGACGCCGGCCTCTTCTTCAATCCGTATGATGTAGACCAGATGGCATCGACCGTGCTGCAGGCGATGACCGACCCGGAGCTGCAAGCGGAGTTACGCATGCGCGGCCTCGAGCGTGCCCGGCTGTTCACTTGGGAACGCGTCGCACGGCAGACAATCGACGTATATCGGGCCGCTGCGCAAGTGACGTGATGAGAGTGAAGACAGAAGCGCTGTCGGCCATGTGGCACAACCTGAAGGAGCGGCCGGTCTTGGCGGCCGGGGTGGTGTTTCTCGCCGCGTTGGCCGTCTACGTGCCGACGCTCGCGCCCGGCCTGTTATGGGGCGGCGGCGACTTCGCCACGTTTCAGACGAAGGCCTTCACCCGCCAGATCGAAAGCAACGTCTTCGGCCATCCGCTGTGGGTCGTCCTGGCGCAGCCATTTGTCGCGCTGCCGATCGGCGACGTCGCGTTTCGCGCCAATCTCACCTCGGCCGTGTTCGCTTCGGCGGCGCTCGCATTCGTTTTCCTTGCCGCGCAGCGCATCACCAACAAGACGGGAGCTTCGCTGCTGGCGACCGGCGTGATCATGGTCTCTCACTCGTTTTGGACGTACGCTGTGATGCCGAAGCCTTACTCGCTCAACGCGCTCATGCTCGCCGCCTGCACGTATTTCGTCGTTCGCTGGGGACACGAGAAGCGCGGCCGTGACCTGTACCTGTTCGCGACCCTTTACGGTCTCAGCCTGCTGAATCATCTCGTCATGCTCACCGCCGCAGCCGGATTCCTGGTGTTCATTGTGCTCGTCGCGCGCCGGGCCGTGGAGGCGCGCCGCCAGGCCGCCGTCGCGGGCGTGATCTACCTGGCGGCCTTGCTGCCGTACCTGCTACTTGTCGCGAACGCGGGCGAAGGCGAGGGCACGGGCGCGACGATCGGCGCGTTTCTTCGCGGATTCGCCACTGCGTTGACCTCACCCGCTGCCCTGGTGCTGGGACTCGCCGCCGGCGCCACGCTACTGGTCTACCAGTTCATGTTCAGCCTACCGGTAGGGCTTGTGGGTGTGCATCGATCCTGGCAGACCGACCGATCCATCGCCGCGCTGTTGCTGCTGATCGCGTTGGGAAACGTCTCCTTTCTGCTCGGCGCGACCGATCCGCGCACGGGCGGCGAGTACGTCTGGAATCTGCATTACTATCTCATGACCTACATGGTCTTCGGCTTGTGGATCGCAATCGGATTCGCTCACCTATGGCCGCGACTGACGCGAACCCGTTTGAGGCAGGCGGCGAGCCTCGCGCTTTTCATGGCCGTGCCCGTGACCGTATATGCCGTCGCACCGACGATCGCGCGCCCACTCGCGACGAACCTGCCCGGTTTTCGCGAGCTGGGTGGCCGCGACAATCTCACGTATGCGCTGTCGCCGTGGAAGCACAACGAGACGGGCGCCCGGTCGTTTGCCGAAGGCATCCTCGCCGCATTGCCGCCGAACAGCACACTCTTTGCCGATTACAGCATCTGGACCGTCGTCAACTATCTACAGGTCGTGGAGGGCGCGCGGCCAGACGTGAAGCTGCATAAGCTGCCCGGCACACGCACCTATCAGCAGTTGCCTTTCATTTTGGAGCGTGCCCATACAGACAGCCTCTATATCGCAGACGTGAATCGTTATTACGATCTGGCCGACATCCAGACTCGCTTCGACGTCGTGCCGGCCGGGCTAATCTATGAGTTGATCCCAAGGCAGGCGCCAGAGTGACCAGCCACTTGCGGCCGTGTCATTCCGAACGCAACACATGAACATCCTGCACATCTACAAAGACTACTTCCCCGTGCTGGGGGGAATTGAAAACCACATTCGCGTGCTCGCCGAAGCGAGCGCCTCACGCGGCCACGACGTGACTGTGCTGGTCACCAGCCTGGACCGACGCACGCGCATCGAGACGTCGAACGGCGTGAAACTGGTGAAGACAGGGCGCTGGATCAACGTGTCCTCCGCGCCGGTCAGCCCGGCGATGTTCGCCTGGGCGCGCAAGTTGGGCCGCCGCGCCGATATTGCCCATCTGCATTTCCCCTACCCGTTCGGCGAGACCGCGCACCTCTTCAGTGGATCGCGCGCCAAGACGGTCATTACCTACCACAGCGACATCGTCCGCCAGAGAAACTTGCTGCGTCTCTACCGCCCACTGCTGTGGTGTGTCCTGCGCAAAGCTGACCGCATCATCGCCACCAGCCCGAACTACGTCGATACGTCGCCGTTCCTCAGCCGGGTCCGAGACAAATGCACCGTCGTCCCGCCGGGCGCCGACATTGAGCGGTTCGCATCTGTCGATGCAGTGCGTGTCGCTGCGCTGCGCGACCGGTTGACACATCATCAAGCCGGCCCCGTCTTGTTGAGCGTCGGCCGGCTCCGATATTACAAAGGCGTCGACACGCTGCTTCGAGCGCTGCCGGCCCTGCCGAACGCCCGTTGTGTGATCGTCGGATCGGGGCCGATGGAAACCGAATGGCGCGCGCTGGCGGCGTCGCTCGACGTGGCGGATCGCGCGATCTTCGCCGGCGACGTGTCCGATGCCGACCTGCCCCTCTACTATCACGCCGCCGACCTTTACGTCTTGGCTGCGAACGCGCGCGCCGAGGCGTTCGGCGTCGCGCTCGTCGAGGCGATGGCCGCCGGACTGCCGTGCGTCACGACCGAGGTCGGCTCAGGCACATCGTGGGTCGTCCAAGACGGCGTGACCGGCCTCGTCGTCCCACCGCGCGATCCGGCGGCGCTGGCGCAGGCGATCACGTCACTCCTCGGCGAGGAGCAGCGCCGCAGGCGGATGGGACAGGCCGCTGCTGCGCGCGCCCGCGCCGAGTTCGACGAGCGTGTGATGATCGACCGCGTCATGACTGTCTACCAGTCGCTGATTCGTTGATTCGCTGGCTCGCTGATTCGCCGATTGGCTCTCACCGTATGGGAATGTCGTTTTGGCGGCGTAATGTATAATTGCGCTCATGCGCGTGTTGATCACGGGCGGCGCAGGCTTCATCGGCTCGCACCTGGCCGAGCGCGCGCTGCGCGACGGGTGGCAGGTGCGGGTGCTGGATAATCTCAGCACGGGACGACGCGAGAACCTTGCCGACTTGGAGGTCGATTTCGTCGAGGGTGACATCTGCGACGAGCGGCTCGTGCGCGAGGTCACGCAGGGCTGTGACCTGGTATGCCATCTGGCCGCCGTCGTCGGCGTGCCCGTGGTCTTGAAGGACGTGCTCGGCGCGCTGCGATCCAACGTGCGCGGCACGGAAGTGGTACTCGAGGCGGCTGCCGAACTCGGCGTGCGCGTGTGCCTGGCCTCGTCGTCCGAGGTGTATGGCCGGAGCGACCGGCAGCCGCTTCGCGAGGACGACGCCAGCCTGCTCGGCCCGACCCGGGTGCCGCGCTGGTCCTACGCCGTAGCCAAGATCGTCGACGAGTATCTGGCGCAGGCTTATCACGCGCAGCGCGAGCTGCCGGTCTCGATCGTGCGCTATTCTAACGCCTACGGGCCGCGCGCCAATCTGACCGGCTACGCCAGCGTCGTCGCCATCATGATCGCGCAGGCGCTGCGCGGCGATCCGATCACGGTACACGGCGACGGCTCGCAGACGCGCTGCTTCACCTACGTCACCGACATGGTCGAAGGCACGTGGCGCGCGGCGACGATGGACGCGGCCGTCGGCGGCGTGTTCAACCTGGCGCAGCCTGCCGAGATCAGCATTCGTGACCTCGCCGAGCGCATCCGTGACGCGGCAGGCTCCTCGTCAGGGATCGTGCGCGTGCCGTACGAGACCATATACGGACACAACTTCAGCGACGTGCCGCGTCGCGTGCCGGACGTGAGCCGGGCAGCCGACGTCCTGCGCTTTCGCGCCGCCGTCTCCCTGGAAGACGGGCTGCGTGCGACGATCGATTGGTTCCGGGAACATCATGACAAACTCTAGCCGGTTGAGCGTGTTTTGCGACAAGATCATCGAGGCGGGCTGGCTGGCGGCCGTCGTGCTCGCGCCGCTCTTTTTCAACATTTACTCCAGCCGCGTATTCGAGCCGGACAAGATCACGCTGCTGCGATCGGTCGCGCTGATCATGATCGCCGCCTGGATCGTCCGCACTATCGAGGAATTCACAGGCCGCGCCAGGAACAAGGCTGGCGCGCCAGAGAGCGGCGGCGGCAAAGGCTGGCTGCTCCACAGCGTCACCTGGCGCACGCCGCTGGTGCTGCCCACGCTTGCGCTGGTCGTGGTATACCTCATCGCCACGGCCTTCTCGATCACGCCGCGCACCAGCCTGCTCGGATCGTACCAGCGCCTGCAGGGCACGTACACGACGTTCTCCTACATCGTCGTATTCCTGATGATCCTGATGAACATGCGCCAGCGCCGCCAGCTTGATCGCCTGGTGACGGCGATCGTAGTCACCAGTCTGCCGATTGCGTTTTACGGCATCCTGCAGCGCGTCGATCGCGATCCGCTGCCGTGGGGCGGCGACGTCACGCAGCGCATCGCGGCCAACATGGGCAACGCCATCTTTATCGCGGCGTATCTCATCATGGCGTTCTTCCTGACGCTGGGCCGCACGATCGAAGCCTTCCGCGTCATCCTCACCGAAGAGGAGTCGCGCCTGTCCGACATCCTGCGCGCCTCGGCCTACATCTTCGTCGGCGCGGTGCAGTTGCTGGCGTTCGCCTTCGCGGGCAGCCGCGGCCCGCTGCTGGGCTGGCTGCCGGGCATGTTCATTCTCGGATTGGTTGGGTTGCTGCTGCTGCGCGTCGCTCTGCACGGTAGTGAGGCAACACACGCGAATGAGGATGCCACCATCGTACCGAGACCAACGGTCCGCGCGATGCTCACGAAAGTACTGAGTACACACGGCCTCATCGTGATACGGATTCTGATAGTCGTTGCTATCACCCTGGTCACCCTCAGCGCAATGTCTGGCACAGCGGACCTTGTCAGGCTTGGTGTTACCGCGTTGACGAGCGGTCTGTCTGGTCTGCTGATCCTGATTCTCAGCATGGGTCGCGCAGAGCTTGGCCGGCTTATTGGGAGCGGTGTTATCGCAGGCCTGGAATACTTCGCATATCGGTACCTTGTGAATAGCGGTCTTAGCCTGCTCATCATCACTCTATTTGCTGCTCTATCACTCCCGCTTGAACTGCTACTCGCCTTCGCGAGCGTGAGCATCGGCGTGTTCGGTCTTATCCTGCTCGTGATCCTGAACAGGCTACGCCGACAGGCAGAAGGCAACGTGCTTGCCGCGACCGAAACTTACGTGGCGGTAGAACTATTCATCGACCGGCTCCTGGCGGCGAGCATGGTTGGCGGGATAGTGGCTGTATTGTTTATTGTTGCCGGAGCCGGCGCATCTGTCTCAGTCACATTCGCCTTACTGAGTCTAGGCCTGTTCGGCGTTGCGCTTCTGGCTACCACGACGCGTAAAGACGAAGCGATCTCTCGCCGTACGAAAGACATGTCCTGGGTCGACGTGCTAAAGGCGCTGGAAATGAGCATTTACAGCCTCATCGTCGCTGGCGGGGCCGGGCTGTTGGCACTCGCCTTGGCGGCGGGGGCTTTCCCTGGCCAGCTTCAGGTAGAATTGGCTACCGTAGCCGCGATGTTCGGCGGCTTGGTGCCATTGCTCGTGTTCGCGGGCGTGCAGCGCACGGCGGCGCGCTGGCTGTGGCTATCATGGATCTTCTTCTCAGTCATCGGGGCGTTTTCCCTGTTCCTGGTCAACTTCTCTGATCAACCCCAGGTGGTCGAGCAGCGCGACAGCGGCGCGTTTGGCTCGCTCGGCACGCTGTTCGAATCGGAAGGCGGCACCGGCCGTGTGCGCACGCTGATCTGGGAAGGCGCGGTCAATCTGGTGCGAGCGCACGAGCCAATCACCTTCCCCGATGGCGCAACCGATCCGTTTAACGGCGTCCGCACACTGATCGGCTATGGCCCCGAGTCGATGTACGTCGCCTATAATCGCTTCTACCCACCCGAACTGGCGCACTACGAGGCGCGTAATGCCTCACCCGACCGATCGCACAACGAGACGTGGGATTCGCTGGTCATCACCGGCGCGATCGGTTTCCTTGCTGAGCAGTTCCTGTTCCTCAGCGTGTTCTTCTTCGCGCTCAAGTTCATCGGCTGGGTGCCAAATCGCAAAGCCATTATCACGCTGATCGCGATGATGATCATTGGCGGCGCACTCGGAGCCGGTGCGTTGCGTGTCGTCAAAGATGAGAGCTTCATGGGCACCGGCTGGCCGGGTGGCGTGACGGCCGGTATCGTGCTGTACGTTATCACCTTCGCACTATTTCACTTCCGCATCTCCACCGGTGTGTATGCCTTTGTCGCCGCTATCTTGATTGCCATTCTCGACGCGACGCTCTTCAGCGCAACGCTCACATCACCGATTGGCCCAGCGGCGATACTGCTAGCGACGGGCGCTGGCATTATCGGCCTCGGTTTACTCTACTTTATTGGACGCTGGGCATTCGCTTCTCAGACCTCCAGGTATGCTTACCTCTTTATGGCGTTTGCTTTGGTCTCTGCCGCCGTGCTGACCGCACTGCTAGCAGTATCCGCCTCCCCTACCGGCGTATCGGAAGTATTATTACTGGCGATAGACTTCGTTATCATTGCCATATACTTTATAGCCATGTGGGCTTTCGGTTCCCGAATCTCTAAGCCGATATACTTGCTTGCAGGCGCTGTGCTCACCGCTCTCGCTGAGCTGGCGATCTTGGGCCCAAGATTGACTTCGCTGGAGCTCGCGTTGGCAATATTAGCTGTAGTGCGAGTCGGTGCTATTGGCGCTTATTTCGCAATCTACTTTATCAAGCGGTGGACATCGGGCGAGAGGGATACTGCTGGACAGCCCATCACCGTCAGCGGTCACATCTTCCTGATCATCGCGCTGTTTGGTGGGATGCTGGCGCATTATCTGGAGATCAGCCTGGCAGGCATCGCCATCGTCGCGACGCGGACGTACTTCTGGACGTACGCGGCGATGTTGGTCGTCGCCGGGCTGAACTGGGTGCCCGCCGACGAAGCCGAAGCAGCACCGATCCCGGCAGCCCGGCCGGCGCCTGCGACAGCGGGCAAGCCGCTAACCCCTGCCGCGCCGCGCGGCAAGAAGCGCAAGGCCGCCCCGCCTGCGCCTCGGCCTGAGCAGCGCTCCTCGCCCACACGAGCCGCGCCACCCTGGGTCGGCTCGACGATCGCGATGGCGCTGATCGGCGCGATGGTCTTGAGCACGCTCGGCTTCGATTTTATCAATACACCACCCATCGCCGAGCCTTCCCAGTTGCCGCGCGACGCGATGGAGGTGCTACGGAACTCGTTGACGCGGCTGCCGTACAAAGACAACGCGCAGTCGATTGGCGTGCTCCTGATGTTTTTCGTCACCTGGCTATTCGGCGCAGTCGTGTCGCTGACCGAGTTGAGGCGGCGCAACATCATCACGCCGGCGAACCAATGGCGCGCGGCCGGGTTGTACGCGGGCGTCTCCATCGCGTTTTCACTCACTTACTGGATATTCCACGCCTCCGGCCTGCTCAACGTGATCGGCACGTTGTTCAGATTGAATGCCGGGCCGGCGGCCAGCATCGACGAGTACATGGGACGCTTCATCGCCGTCGCCGAAGGCATGGCCGGCCTGCTGGCCCTGTTTTACGTGATGGTCTTCTCAGCAATGATCTTCATCGCCCTGAGCCTGTACAGTGAGGCCCGCGCGCGTGCCCTCCCGCTTGCCAGCGAGTGGGGCCTGATCGCCGGCGTGCCCATCGCCGTTGCCGCGCTGGCGATGGTGTTCGCCTTCAATTACAACTCCATCCGGGCGGACATCATTTACAAACAAGGCGCGCCTTACGTCGCCAATAACGCCTGCGATGGCGCCGGCACGCCGGTCAGCCAGTGCGACATCGCCATCGCCCACCTCAAGCAGGCGCTCCGGCACGCGCCGGACGAAGACTTCTATATGCTGGCGCTCGGCGCGTCATTCCTCAACAAGTCGGCCGCCTCGACCGACGAGGGGTCGCCGCTGCTCATCGAAAGCAGTACATACGACTCCGTGTTCAACCTGGACGCCGAGCGCACCTCCCAACTGAACCGGCGCGACGCACTGACGGCCGCGCGCGTCACGCTCGAGCGCGCGCGACAGGTGAACCCGCTCAACACAGATCACTCGGCCAATCTGGCGCGATTGCATCGGCGCTGGTCGGACCTGGCCGGCAGCACGGACGAGCGCCGCCTGCGCCTCGATCAGTCGAGCGGATTCTACGAACAGGCGACCAACCTCAGCCCGAATAATGCACAATTGTGGAACGAATGGGCGCTCGTGCACTTCGTGCTGTATGAGGTGGCATCGCAGTTGGGCGACGCGGCTGCGGCGCAGGCCGCGCTGGACGAGGCGGGGAACAAGCTCGACCGGTCGCTGGCGCTCGACCAGGAATTTGCCGACACCTACTACTATCTGGCGAGCCTGTACACGGTGCGGAACGAGCCGGAAAAGGCGCAGGTGGCGCTCGAGCAGGCGCTGCGCCTCAATCCGAGCAACCCCGAAGCCTGGCAACGCCTGATAGACCAACTGATCCCAAACGGCAATTACACTGAGGCCGAGACATTGACCGTCGAGTTCGTGAGCCGCAACCCGACTTTTCTTCCCGGCTGGCGCACGCTGGCGCAGCGCATTTACCTGCCACAGGGCCGTCTGGACGAAGCGGCGAGCGCGACGCAGCGCGCGCTGGAGCTGAGCGGCCAGGATCCGGAGCACTGGCTCGATCAGGCCGCGATGGCCCAGATCTTCTTGTTGGCAGGCGATCCGGCAGCGGCGCTGCCGTACGCCCAGGCCGCCGTGCAGTTGGCGCCCCCGGAGCGCCTGGCCGACGCACAGGCGATTCTGGACGCTGTCCAGGCAGCGCTGAGCGGCTCTTCGCAGTCGCCGCTCCCGTGAGTGGCACGCGGAGAATGCAGGCATGACTTTCGCGACGACTGCCATGCTCATTTTCGCGGGCGCGCTGATCCTCGCCATCAGCGGCACGCCGCTGGCCCGGCGCATCGCGCCGAGGCTCGGCCTGATCGACCAGCCCGACGCGCGCAAAGTGCACCAGCGCCCCATGCCGCGCATAGGCGGCGCAGCCATCGTCGTCGCCAGCCTGGCGGCGATATTGGTTTTCCAGGATCGGTTTGAGTTTCAACAGTTAGTGGGCATTCTGCTAGGTGGCTCTTTCGTCTCGCTGTTAGGCGCGCTGGACGATCGGTGGAGCATGCACCCTTTCGTCAAGCTGGGCGGCCAGTTCTTCGCCGCCGCGATCCCTATCGCCACGGGCGTCGTCGTGCAGATGTTTCCCGAGCCGTGGATGAACGTCGCGGCGAGCGCGCTGTGGATCGTCGGCGTCACGAACGCGTTCAACCTGCTCGACAATATGGACGGCCTGTCGGGCGGCATCTGCGCGATTGCGGCAGCTTTCTTCACGCTCCTCGCGTCGTTGAGCGGCCAGTCCTACGTCGCCGCGCTGTCGGCGGCCGTGCTGGGCGCATCGCTGGGATTCCTCATCTACAACTTCAATCCCGCCACGATTTTCATGGGCGACTCCGGCAGCCTGTTTCTGGGATTCGTGCTCGCCACCCTGGCCATCAAGCTGCGCTTCCCGGACAACGTCACCTTCGTCACGTGGATGGTGCCCGTCCTGGTGCTCGGCGTTCCGCTGTTCGACACGACGCTGGTCGTCGTCTCACGGCTGCGGCGCGGCCGCAACCCGCTGACGACGCCCGGCAAAGACCACACGTCGCACCGGCTCGTCGAGGCCGGCTTCACGACGCGCGAGGCCGTGCTCCTTCTGTACCTCGCCGGCGGCGCGTTCGGGCTGCTGGCAGTCTTCGTCACACAGGCCAGCGTGCTCGAAGGTTACGCCGTGGGGATCGGCGCCGCGCTGCTGTGCCTGTACGCACTGATCCGTTTCGAGATCCAGTTCCATAGCACAACTCGCTTGGCAGACCGCAGCCAAAAGACCGACCATGGATGACACGCGTTATACTCACGCGAAGCGTGCGGCGGCCGTCGCACGGCCGGCGCACGCTTCGCGCAACTGCGGCAGGAAATGAGAGCATATGTCTGAACAAGACCAACACCTGGCCGTCATCGGCCTGGGCTACGTCGGTCTGCCGCTCGCGGTCGCTCTGGCCGAAGTGGGCCGCACGGTGACCGGGCTGGACATTGATCAGAAGAAGGTGGCGAGCCTGAATCGAGGCTCGTCGCACATTCCCGACGTGCCGGCCGAAGCGGTCCGGCGCGTCGTAGAGGCCGGGCGATTTGCCGCGACGACCGATGCGGAGGCGCTGCGCGCGCCCGATGCCATTTTCATCTGCGTTCCCAGCCCGTTCGATGCCAATCGCGCGCCCGATCTCTCGTACATTCGCAGCGCGGCGCAGTCGGTGCAGCCGAGGCTGAAAAAGGGGCACCTCATCGTGCTCGAATCGACCACGTATCCGGGCACAACTGAGGAGATTTTGCAGCCTATGCTCGAATCGACCGGCCTGCGCGCCGGCGTCGATTTCGACCTGGCGTTCGTGCCGGAGCGCATCGATCCCGGACAGGTAGAGAGTAAGGGCTGGACGATCAAGAACACGCCGAAAGTCGTCGGCGCGCTCACGCCGCAGGGCGCACGGCGCGCGGCAGCGCTGCTGGAGACGATGGGCGCGCCGGTGCACGTCGTTTCGTCGCCGCGCGCGGCCGAGCTATCTAAGCTGCTGGAGAACACTTTCCGCAGCGTCAATATCGCGCTTGTCAACGAGCTGGCGCTGTTGTGCGAGCGCATGGGCATCGACGTGTGGGAAGTGATCGGCGCGGCGGCCACCAAGCCCTACGGCTTCATGCCTTTCCGGCCGGGGCCAGGTGTGGGAGGGCATTGCATCCCCGTTGATCCACTGTACCTGTCGTGGAAGGCGCGCGAGTTCGATTTCCACACCAACTTCATCGACCTGGCGGCGCAGGTAAACGACGACATGCCGTATCACGTCGTCGACCTGATCGTGCGCGGCCTCTCCAGACAAGGCCGCGCGCTCGACGGTGCGAGCGTGCTGGTGCTGGGCGTGGCGTTCAAGCGCGATATCGACGACGCGCGCAACTCGCCCGCCGAGCGAGTGATGGAGCTGCTGATGGCGCGCGGCGCAGCGGTGTGCTATCATGATCCGCACGTGCCGGAGTTTCACGTCGGCGGGAACGTGTTTCACCGGAAGCGGGAGCGGCTCGCGTCCATCCCGTTGACCGACGACGCCGTGTCCTCTGCAGACTGCATCGTGGTCGTGACCGGCCACAGCGCGGTCGACTACCGCCGCGTCGCCGGGCGCGCCCGCCTGCTCGTCGATACGTGCAACGCGGTGCCGCGCGACGTGTCGGCGCGGGTGGTGCGATTGGGAATGCCATAGGGGGTAACATGGAGAAAATTACGATTGAAGTCCCGGATGAGCTCGCACAGGCATTCAAGCTAAATCAGGATAGGCTCAGAGAAGTACTCCTTCTTGGCCTGCACCAGCTCAAGATACAGGAAGCTCTCGTGTTGTACAGCCGAGGCGTGGTGTCTTTTAGCCGGGCGGCTGAACTCGCCGGTCTTTCCAGACAAGAAATGATTCGCCAGGCGAGAGCGGCCGGTATAACACCCCGCTGGTCGGAGCGGATGACACAAGAGGAACTGGCATGAAAATGGCTACCCACTACTCCACTCCGCCGCCGATGGTCATCGATCCACAGAAGAAGTACACGGCGACGATCGTCACGCCGATCGGTGACATCCTCATCGAGCTGTTCGCCGACAAAGCGCCGAAGACCGTCAACAACTTCGTGTTCCTGGCGCGCGAGGGCTACTACGATGGCGTGACGTTTCACCGCGTCATCCAGGGCTTCATGGCGCAGGGCGGCGACCCGACCGGCACCGGCCGCGGCGGGCCGGGCTACACGTTCGGCGACGAGTTCCACCCCCAGCTTCGTCACGACGCGCCGGGCATCCTGTCGATGGCGAATGCCGGGCCGAACACGAACGGCTCGCAGTTCTTCATCACGCACGGCCCCACGCCGCATCTCGACAACCGGCACACTGTCTTCGGCAAGGTGACCCAGGGAATGGACGTCGTGCTCAAGATTCCCGAGCGCGATCCGGCCAGAGCGATCGAGCCTGGGCTGGCGATGACGCGCATAGACATTGTGGAGTCGTGAGTTACTCGCGAAGAGAAGGAGCGCATGAGCGCCGACACACCTGCGGATGCCCCGCCCGTGCTGGCCGAAGCCGTGCCTCCGCCGCCCTCCAGAACGCGCTTGCGCCTGGTTCGTATCCTGACCGTCCTGATTCTTATCGGCGCGGTGGCCGGCACGCTGTACATCGTGTCCGACCCGGGTAGGCTGAAGAGAGTGGAAGAGCTTATCACGTCCCCGGGCGGGCTGCTGGTGCTGTTTATCTTCGGGGCCATCACCAGCGCGACGCTGATACTGCCCGTGCCCGGGCTGGCGCTGACCGCCATCGCCGGATCGGTCGCCGACCCATTCGTCGTCGGCATCGTCGCGGGAGCGGGACAGACACTCGGCGAGATGACCGGCTACATGGCCGGGTACAGCGGACAGACGCTCATCGACGACAGCCCGCGCTACGCCCGGCTGGTGAGGTGGATGCGCCGCTTTGGCACGCCGATCATCTTCGTGCTGGCACTGCTGCCCATCGCGCTCTTTGACGTGGCCGGCATCATCGCCGGCGCGCTGCGCATGCCCGTGTGGCTATACCTCCTCTCGGCGGGTGCGGGCAAGATCATCAAGAACGTCGCCGTCGCCTACGCGGCAGCCTACGGCATGGAATGGCTCAAGCAGTTGTTCAACCTGTGATATTCCTTTGGAGGAAGTGATGATCGAAGTCCGCACCGTCTACCAGGTCAAATTCGGCAAGATCGATCAGGCCATCGATCTGTTCAGGCGGCTGACAAGCTATCTGCCCGACGACGTGGCCGTAAGGGCCCACTACCATCTGTTGAGCGACATCTCTGGGCCGATGTACACGCTGGCCGAGGAATTCGTGCTGCCATCGCTCACAGAGTGGGAAGCGAGCCGGGAGCGACTGTTCAAACATCCCGAATTCGCCAACTGGTTCAAGGGCTTCCAGTTGTTCGTCGAGGGTGGCCGCCAAGAGTTCTACACCCTCGAAGGAGAATGCGAAGACTGGTCGCGGCCGGGCGTCATCGTCGTGCGCCAGAACTATCGCGCCCGCCAGTGGCAGATTCGCCAGGCGGTTGATCTGCTCAAACGCTACGGCGCGCTGATGGTCGATGCGGGCGTGGGGCGCAAGCCGCGCATCTCGACCGACATGAGCGGGCCGATGTTCCAGGCGGTGATCGAGGTCGAGGTGGAGGACCTCGCTGAGTGGGAGACGCACCGCCGTTCGATGTTCAAACGAGCGGAGTTCCAGGTGTGGTTCGTGCAACTGATGAACGCGGTCGAGGCCGGGGCGCACGAGTTCTACCGGGTAGAGGCTTAACTGCTCATCTCAAAGCGCGATGCAACATGAGTATTCCTATCATACGCGCCAAGCTGCGCCCCCCAGCGTTGCCCGACGGCTACATTCCTCGCCCTCATCTCCTGGATCGGCTGCAGACTGGCCAGGGGAAGAAACTCACTCTCATTGTGGCCGGTGCTGGCTATGGGAAGAGCACGCTGCTGGCCGAGTGGGTTCAGAAGAATAACCGCGTTCTGTGGTACAGCCTGGACGCCACCGATCGCGACCCGGCGGTGTTCTTTGCATACTTGCTAGCCAGACTGGGCGAACTGTGGCCGGAATTCGGTCATACCACTGAGGCCATTCTCAACCGCCCGGTTCCACCTGATCCAGAACGCCTGGCCATCACTCTCGTTGGGGAGCTCGAGAGCGCCCTGGAAGCGCAACGATTACTGGTGGTTTTCGACGACTACCATCGCCTCGGAGACGCTCCTGCTGTGGACGCTGTTATGGGGCTGCTATTGGAGCGGCTGCCTTCGAGCGCTCATACTGCTATTTCCTCTCGTGTGCCGGTCGGCTTTCCCGCCGCGCGGCTGCGGTCTGCAGGACAAGTCAACGAACTGACGAATGTTGACCTGTGTTTCAGCGCCGATGAGATCCAGCACTTGTTCCACGCGCTCGATCCAAACACTGTGCAGCAACTCGTGGCTCGCACGGAGGGTTGGATCGCTGGTCTGCAATTGGTTCGGCAGACACTAGCCCACTCTGGCTCCCTTGGCCTGGGAAACATTTTCAAGGATCCAACTGGCCCGCTTGGCCAAATCTACCGTTACCTGGCTGAGGAGGTGTTCGAGCGACTACCCGCGCCGCTTCAGTCGTTCCTGCTCCAAACCGGTATGTTGGAAACCTTCTCCCCTGACGATAGCGATACCATTTTTGAACGCACCGACAGCGCCCAATGGCTAACTCACCTGATCAACCACGGCCTTTTCACTATCCAACTGCAACGCGATCCCGATACATACCGCTACCACCATTTGCTGGCCGATTACCTGCGCGATAAACGGGATCGCGAAGGCATTCTGGTTGAGGTGCGTGACTGGCATCGGAAGGCTGCCGTGTACTTCAAAGAACGCCAGCGGTGGGACGAGGCATTTGTGCATGCTATGAATGCCAAGGATGAATCGCTGGCAGCCGAAATGGTGCTGAATGCTTTCACCCCGATGCGCTTAGGCGGGCGGCTCGAAACGGTGCAGGATTGGCTCAATCGACTCTCGCCGCAAATGTATACATCGTATCCACTCCTTTACTCTCATCAGGGTGTCCTATGGGAGGAGCGGGGTCTCCACGAACAGGCACGAGGGGCCTTTCACCGCGCTATCGAAATTGCGGAACCGCGCGGCGACCGGCGCGCCCTCGTCAATACCTGGGTCTGGCTAGGCACGCTCCGCCAACGCACCGGCGACCTGGAAGGTTCTGGTCAGGCATGGCAGAAGGCATTGGAGTATGCTGAGCGAGAGCAGCCCGAGGATCGTCTCAAAGCCCTAATCGGCTTGGCCAACCTTCACTTGTTTTCCGGCCAGAATCGGCGAGCTCTCGAATTGAACCGCCAGTGTCTTGAACTAGCCGCCCTGTTGGGCAAGCCTCTTCAGGCATTGGTGATGAACAACCTGGGCACTACTCTGTCATTCACAGGCGAATTCACCGAAGCAATACATTGGTGCGAAAACTCTTTGAAACTGAGGCGTGAGGCTAACCTGTTGCCAGGCATCGTCACTTGTCTCAGCAACATTGGCCGCCTCCAGACGCAGTTAGGAGACCTCAAAACAGCGCGGTCAAACCTGGACGAGGCCATCGCCTTGGGTGGAGTGGGGCACGGCCCATCGCTGCTCGCCAACCTCCTGTCCAACCGCGGCGATCTGGCTGCTGTCGAAGGCGATTTCGCCATGGCCGAGGAACTTTATCGGCGTTCCATCGCGCTCAAAGAACCTTTACAAGATGCCTTTGGCTTGGTACATACCTGGACGCGACTGAGCGAGCTGCGCTGCCGCCAGGGTGACTTGACTGAAGCCGTCGCCTGCGCCCAACGCGCCCTCGAATTGGGTGAGGGTAAAGTCGGACCCAACGAGCGATTGCCGGCCCAGGCGGCACTGGCGCTGGCGTGGCTGGTCCGGGGCAAAGTCGAGCCGGCCGTTGAACTCCTCACCCAGGTGATTGACGCCCACCGCAGCATCACGAACAACCACTATGAGCTGACAAGGTGCCTCTGGCATCTGGCTCGCGCCCAAAGCGCTCTCGGTCACAGCAGTCGCGAATCGCTAGCCGAGGCTTTGGCAGTGGCCGAACGCTGGAACTATCGCTTTCTGCTCACGACTCTCTCGCGCGAGCATTCTGACTTGCTGGTCGAGGCCGTCGCTGCCAGCCTCCAGCCGTCCCTCGTGTCTGACTTGCTGGTCGCTCTCGGCGATGCCGCTGTGCCAGACCTGGCCCACCTGCTGGAATCCCCCGACCCTGCCGTGCGCGTGCGCGCTGTTGAGCGACTCGGCGCACTTGGAACCGATGGCGTCTGGAAGCCACTCGACCAGGCCACCCACGATCCCCATCTCACCGTGAAGCAGGCTGCCATGGCCGCTCTATCCATCTTGCAACGAAAGCCCCCCGCCCTATTGCACGTCACCACGTTGGGCCGCTTCACCCTGCGGCGTGGCGATCAGCCCATCCCTGACGCGGCCTGGGGCAGCAATCGCAAGGCGCAGACCTTGTTTAGGTATTTGCTGACCCAGGCAGGCAAGCCGGTTTCGCGAGAGGACTTGAAGGATTTGCTTTGGCCGGACAGAGAAGAATCTGCCGGGCGCAACCTGAATCAGGCTGTTTTCACGCTTCGTCGTGTCTTGGAGCCTTATCTTCCGCCCCGCTATCCATCGCGTTATCTGCTCAGCGAGGGGGGAACTTACCTCCTGGAGTTGCCTGCGGACTCATGGGTGGATGACTTAGCGCTTGAGGACGAGGTCGCACAGGCGCAGCGGGCGCAGCGCCGGGGCGATCTGGAGGCTGCGCTGGCTCATTATCAGAGGGCGGCTGATCTCTATAAGGGTAACTACCTGACCGAAGAAGTCCGCGAAGATTGGCATATCCCTCGGCAGGAGCACCTGCGCCAACTGGCACTTAAGGCGCTGAGAGCGCTCGCGGAATTATGTTTGGCCCGCGGCGAATCGGGCCGCGCCGCCGAGGCGGTCACCCGCTTGCACAATCTCGATCTGGAGAACTAGATCGATTCTCTCCCCTACCCCAGTTTTTTGATTTCTCTTTGATTGCGGCCTGCATAATCAAAGCATTAAACATGATGTGCCAGAGTAGCGAGCGTGCGCTACGCATCCTTTGTGGTTCGACTATGGCAACCGGAAACAGCCGATGCCCCGGACGGCGGCCTGCATGGACGCATCGAACACGTGCAAAGTGGCATTGGCGCCCGTGTGACCTGCCTGGATGATGTGACCGCGTTTATCCGCGAGCGCCTGTTGGCTACGGCGCGTGACGAACCAGAGGACGAGGGAAGCCATGGGGTGCAAACGAAGTAGATAGGTTCGTCACAACGGCAGAAATGGCATTGAAGATTCCATCTATTACACAGTTGGGCGGCTTGCCAATGCTTCATCCTGCATCACATATAGGAGAATTACCATGAGTTTCCTCAAGAATCTGTTTGGCAAGTGGAAGCAAAGCCCTGCCCAAACGCAAGCTAGACCAGAAGGCAAACTGGCTACAGGAAAAGAAGACATGCAAGTGTATGCCGTAGCATTGGTCACTGACCTGTGGATGATGTTCGATAGCGACGAGACCCTCAACAATTGGGTAGCAAAGGTCTTGTATGCCAAGTGGGAAGGAGTGAAGTTGCCCCCTAAGGCGCAAATAGAAGTGGAAGTAGGTTTCAAGGGTAGCGACAATGAAGCGAAGACCAAGCTTGGACAAATGCTACAACAAGCTGTGGCTACTGCCAATTTGGAACCTCATAAATATGAAAAGGAATTCTTCTCAGTTCACAGTGAGGCACCCATACCAACGAAAGTTTGGTGTATGACCGCTGTGAAACCGCAGATACAGAAAGGCACTGATGACATAGCGCGTTTTGTCGGCACGCTTGACGACCATCTTCAGCGCATGAAGGCGGCTGCTCCACAACTCGCGCCATTTCTTGATCAGTATTTCAGCGATACCATCGTTGCTGCCATCGCTCCGACAGCAGTAGAAAAGATGAGGCTGACACAGTCTGATGGTAAACAGCACAGTAGCATTCTTGCACGAGAGGCCGTGGTATATCATATCAGCACTCTCCCAGTGGATATGGACAAAGCCAAAGATTGGTTTCTTAGTAGTTCAGGGAGCTACACCAAGTTGCTGGAAAGAGCGCAGAATTCGATGATGTCGCAAGGAACAGATTGCTCCGTGTGGTGTCATATCATATATGGATGGTCTAAAAAGGGGTCTTGGGTTCACATGGCGATAATTCCCGTAAAACAGTCGGCGCCGATAAACGTCAGAATCTGGCCAATAGAGTTTCTAACATCGGACGAGCGTCAGACCTTGGGCTTGTAATGTCGTTGTCAATCTTGCATTGGAGGTTAACGAACATGAAAACCATTTGCTTTCTTTCCCTGGCAGTAGGATTGGGAGCTATTGCTTTCACGCTTGAGGTCGTCTCTTGGTCTCTCCAGTTTCAGTGGGATTTGGAGCTTATCTGGTATCTTGTGTCTTATTGGCCGAGCAATTTGGTATACCTTGTCTCTAATCTCGATGTGGTAACGAAGCTAGACCTGCATGGTTTCGCCTTTCTCACTGTACAGCTAGGTGCGCCTGCCCTTGCGATACTATTAGCCAACTCGCTCAACCGCTCTCGTTTTGTCTGGTTTTCACTCAGTCTTGTTTTCCCATTTGTCATTATTATCTTGATAGTGTTATGGCTCAGGACAACACTGCTCAAACCTAACTTCATAAATGTTCAAGAGGCATCCATCATTCAGGAAAGGAGAATGAAAATGAACAGCAACTCGAATTCCAGCCCCATAACATTACAGCGTACTACGCGGGCGGGTAGTGTTGGCGCTCTGAGCGGAGCTATCATAGGAGGAGTAGTAGGGCTTGGGTACGGAGAGCTAATACTCCAGGTTGTAGGTAATGTCGTTATCGGGATGGTCGGTTGGGTATTCCTTGTTGGAATCCTCCGCCTCAAGACAAATGGCTGGCGAAAAGCCATTATTGGCGGGTTAGTCGGAGTGCCGAGCGCCATCGTGCTTGTTCCTATTGTGAACTCATTCCATCCCCGTATGCAAATTGCCATGGATGCTCTAGGTCTGGTTTTTTGGGCAATGTTCTGGGGTGTTGCTGCAATGATAGCCGGTGCCATCCTCCAAAATGATCAGATCGATTAGAGTTGCAAGATGAAGCCGGGTAGTCAAGACTAACGGAGAGTGTAATGTAGGTGCGGCCAACCACCAGAAACCATTAGGGTAGGAAGGCGTGAGCAAGGCATTGCCTGGCCTGACCCCGCGGAGATCAAGAATTGGTTAAGCGAGGCTTGGCGCGGCGGCTGATGCTGGCGTTAGGCGCCTAAGCCAGCCAGCGAGAATGTGGGGGGTGCAATGACAACTGTACGACACTGGACCACGGTGACTGGGGTAGTCTTTGCCGCCTTTATCGCACTACTCGTAATACTCTCGGCAATAGGAGCTGTACTACCTGCGGCGCGCGCTCAGGAAAGTAACGTAGCCACCGACTATACACCTCAACCAGCTATGGCACTTAGCTATGCCCCGGTCGACAAAGCCCATCAGCATCTTGAAGAAGTAATGGATAAGTATCACTTGACTTTCGACGTGTATACTGACGTTGGCTCAGGTGGAAACCATTTCGTGCACCGCGCTCAAATGGGCGTCAAAGTTTCAATCGACGACACATATACGCAAGTCGTACACTCCGGCGCGACCGCAATCAAGAACGTTTTTACGGGGACAGTCAACGATTGGGGCGGCTGGTCATTCCAGAATGGTGTCCTGTTGACTGGGTCCGTTCAGCCCTCGGACAACTGGGGGACGTATCCAAATGCTGGCCACGACTTGAGTGGTGCAACAGCTCTCACGTTTTGGGCACGCGGCGAGTCAGGCGGGGAAAGAGTAGAATTCTATGCATTCGGCGTAAATGGAGGGCCATACGGTGATTCTGCTGACAAGCGTACAATATGCGGAGGCTCCGCAACCTGTTTCATCACGTTAGCCAACACGTGGCAGCTCTATACCATACCGCTCACTGGTCTGGATCTCAGCTATATAATCGGTGGTTTTGGCTGGGTGACAAATGCGCCACAGAATGGTGGGCGAAGCATCACCTTTTATCTCGATGATATTCGTTACAACAAGCCGCACCTTGACGACCTGCGCTTTCTCGTCAGCTATGAGACAATAACTTCATTGCTGCCCTTTGACGAGCAGTTCCGCAACGTTGCTTTTACCTACGACAATGCACTCGCCCTAATCGCGTTTGTTGAACGGGAAGACTGGAAACGTGCGCAACTACTAGCGGATGCATTTGTCTATGCCCAGGAACACGATCGGTTCTACGCGGACGGACGTTTGAGGAATGCTTACCATCAGGTGATCTGATTCTCCCGCCTGGCTGGTTCCCCGCTAGCGCGGCTCGCCTACCGGGTTGGTGGAATGCTAAGGAACACAAGTGGATCGAAGACCCTGAGCAAGTAGGCTCGTCGACGGGCAACTTGGCGTGGGTGATGATTGCCTTGCTAGATTACTATGAGGAACAAGGCGGCGACCAATATTTGTCAGCAACGCTAAATCTCGGAAACTGGATTATCAGCCACACATATGATGCTCGCGGCGCTGGTGGGTTTACAGGTGGATATGTTGGTCATGAACCCAATCCCGAAAAGCAGTTGTGGAAGTCTACCGAGCATAACCTCGACCTCTATGTAGCCTTTTCACGCTTATATACAATTACCAATGACAGCACTTGGCTTACACAGGCGCTACATGCAAAGAACTTCGTCGACGCAATGAATCCTGATGGCAAGTATTATCGAACAGGTACACTGACGGATGGTGTGACTATCAACACGTCTGCAATTCCTCTGGATACTCAATCGTGGTCAGTTCTTGCGTTTGGCGATACACCACTCACGCGGGCTGCCATTGCAACTGCCGAAATAAGCCACACCACAACCTACTCGGGTTTTGAAGGCTTCGATTTCGACACAGATAAAGATATGCCTTGGCCGGAGGGCACAGCGCAGATGGTGTCGGCCTACTGGATACTAAGTGAATTCAACAAGGCACAACACCATCTTACTGAGTTGAGAGAGATACAGGCAACGGCCAAGAATGCAAATGGCAAAGGTATTGTAGCAGCGCCCTGTGATGGTTTGACGACGGGCTTTGGGTGGAGCTACTACAACCGGCTCCACGTTGGGGCCACAGCATGGTTCGTCTTCGCTGAACAGCAATACAATCCTTACTATGCACCGCTGCGCGCTAGTTTCACGGCTTACCCGGCTAGCGCGGCCATGCCGTTGACCCTCGTTTTCAGCAACACATCGAGAGGGAATTACAGTACGAGCCTTTGGAACTTCGGGGACGGCGCGACCAGCACACTAAGGACTTGTCCAAAAATAACTTGAACACTTTGTGATATGCTTGCCGGGGAACAAGTCTCTTTTCAGGGCAAGCTCAAATGTCAAACACAGCACGTCGAACCGCTCACATCTGTACGTGTACAACTTG